>Ga0209108_10000001_pt1 | contig 104223 bp, 88 predicted proteins | sample Rifsed10ft1_FD_184003 | JGI IMG/M metagenome (GOLD analysis project Ga0209108, IMG submission 184003) | Soil microbial communities from Rifle, Colorado, USA - sediment 10ft 1 (version 2) | ecosystem: Environmental > Terrestrial > Deep subsurface > Rock core/Sediment | place: Rifle, Colorado...
CCACCCGCCCCAGTTCACAGCACTGTAGAGCTGGATATGCGAACGCCCGCCGACCAGGGTCGGCGGGCGTTTGTTGCTCTGGATTCATGGAGCGGGCTTACCGTCCTGGTCGACTATTTGATGCCTTTCAGCAGTTGCTGTTTCACCCACTCCACGCCGGCTTCCTTCTGCATTGCTTCCCAGGAGTGAAACCGTGTTACACGCCGCACAAATGCGTCCCACTCGTCGTCGGGAATCGCCTTGAAGTCTTCAGCCGTTTCCAGAGAAGGGGCTGACTGCCAACATCGCTTCAAAGGAAGCGAACTGCGTATGGTGCTGCATGAATGCTGGAGACAGCATTGCGGTGAGCGGCACCTGATGCGTATCCGAGAGCCCTCTGAGGTTCTCTTCAAGCCGACGCAAACCGGAATCATCGTAGCTCACAATCCCTCCTCTAGACCTGTGTCTCGGCGAGGTCGCTGAACTGCGTGATACGTACGTCCACTTCCGGAAAGCGGGCCACAATCTCCAAGACACCACCGAGCGCCTCGACGTATTTGCGAAGCGTGCTGACATAGGTATCTGCTCGTTTCTCCAGTTTCGAAATGTCGGGCTGCTGCAGATGCATCGCCGCCGCGAGCGTCTCCTGTGACAGCTCCCGCGCGCGCCGCAGGTCAGCCAGCGCCATGCCCTCAATCATCGCTGCTGCGCGCGCGCTGGCACGTGCCTGGCGCTCCGGCGACATCTTCTTTTTCAGGTCGCTGAACTTCTTGGTCATTCGATCAGTCCCCCTCGTCGTAACGTCGTCAAGTGTTCGTCGTAAAGCCGATCCGCTATCGGAACTATGCGGTCGTAGAAGCCATCATCCCCCGTCTTATCCCCACCAATCAGCAGGATTGCCATCCGACGGGGGTCGAACGCGTAGAGCACGCGGTATGGGCGGCCCTGATGCTGAACACGAAGCTCTCGCATTCGGCCATGTCGAGACTGTTGAATGCCGGAGCTGTGCGGAAACGGAACCTGCGGTCCCGATCGCTCTATCAGCTCAAATGAAGCTGCAAACGGCTCTTGCTCATCAGCATCCAGCCCCCACCAAACCTCGAATTCGTCCGTGTACTCGACCTCTCATGCCATGGAGGGAATATGCAGTGGGTGCCATATCAATGTCACGGACGCAAGGACGTGAAAGTCGCAGCGGCTTGGAGCGTCGGCTGCTTTGCGAGGGAAGTTGAGGCGCCGAGCAACATCGGGCGTCGCACTCGGGGGGCTAGTTTTCCGAACTGCGATCTTCGGTCGATTTAACCAAGCTAGTTTAACTGATTGTGAGACAATGGGTTGCGGTGTAGGACTTGAAGTAATCCTGCTGGCCCTGGACCGCACCGGAACTCCGTTACTTGACGGACAGTACAAATGTCCGTACACTGTACGGGTCAATGAGGAGGTGCTGTATGCCCCCCGCTGTAGCCGCATATCGCCAAATGGTCGCCGCCGAGCGCTTGGAATTTCGTCTTCCAGCGCTCCTGAAAGCGCACGTGCAGCAGGCTGCGGAGAATACGGGCCAAACTACGACGGAATACATCGTCGCCGCGCTCGCCGAGCAGGTTACAAAAGACCTGGCTGCTGCGACGGAGTGGCATCTTACCGTGAATGAACAAGCAGTTTTGCTACAGGCTTTGGCAGCTCCGAAAAGCCCTACACGACTCGCTCAAGAAGCAGCAGCTCAGGCGGATCGTTTGTTCAGGTAAGTCGAGTCGATTGCTTTCGTGACCGCTAGGCTGAAGCCGTACTCCGTAACACCCTTGGCGCCGACCCATGAGGTCGGCGCCTTTGCTTGTGGCGATAAAGACATTGACTCATTCATCGCCGTGCGCGCTCGCCGGGAGCAAGAGCAGCAACTGAGTCAGGTCTATGTAATGACGGCGACCTCGAATCAGGTTTTGGCCTACTTCACGTTGTCGCCTCTCAGTATCCGAATTACACCACCGCTCTTAGAGCGATTGGGTATCGGTGCGATTCCATACCCGCTGGTGGGCGGCTACCTCCTGGGTCGACTGGGAGTCGATCAATCAATTGCCGGCAATGGCATCGGTTCCGCGCTCACGATTCATGCAGCGCGCATAGCGAGGAACCAAGCGCGTCACGTTGGGGGCGTGCTATTAGCGGTTGATCCGAAGACAGACAGGCTGGTCACCTGGTACGAGAAACTCGGGTTCATTCGTCTAGCACCACCACCCGGAGCACGACGCGTGATTCTCCCGTTCGCCTCGATACCGTAGCACCACCACAACCGCTGCGTGTGGTCGCGGCGCCGCGTTGATCCACCGATTCGGTCGCTTCTAATCTCATGAAGAGGTGCGATAAACGACTTGATCACGACGTGCCGGTGCCACTCGAATGCGCGCGTCCACGACCGTCACGCCCTTCGCGTGGACGAGGATCGGGTTGAGATCCAGTTCCGCGATCTGAGGAAGGTCCTCGACCAGCGCACTTACCCGCAACACCGTTTCCACCAGCGCGTCTACATCACCCGGGCTCGCGCCACGATATCCGGTGAGTAAGGGAAAACTCTTGAGCTCGCGCACCATCTCCTCGGCGTCCCGCTTCGAGAGCGGTGCCAGGCGGACCGAGACGTCCTTGATGAGTTCCACCAGCACACCGCCCGCGCCGCACGCAACGACGGGCCCGAACTGCCGGTCAAGCACGACACCAACGATCATCTCGACTCCAGGTGCCGCCATCCGCTGCACAACAAACCCACTGGGTGCCATCCCGGCCTGGCGAAGACGCGCGTCCATCTCGCGCGCCGCGGCCGTCACGTCCGTTGTCGTCAGTCCAAGCCGAACCGCGCCGGCCTCGGTCTTGTGCAACAGCCCCGGCGCAACTGCCTTGAGCGCGACCGGACCGCCTAACTCAGCCGCCGCAGCACCGACGTCGTCAATGCCGGCCACGATGCGCTGCTGGAGCACCGGGATCCCGTAGCACGTCAACAGCTTCCAGACTTCCTCGCTGCTCAGCCACTCCGCTTTCCGGCCTAACGCAGTGGCCACGATCGCCGTCGCTTCATCGCGACGCACATCGGTGAATTCGACCGGCGCTTCAACCGGCCGCGCGCGCCACTCGGAGTAGCTCGCGACCCGGGCCAGCGCAGTCGCCGCATCTTCGGGAAACGCATATGAGGGAAGACGCAGATCGGAGCTCCGGAGCTCTTCGGGTACTCCTCGCGCCTGCATGAACACCGTCAGCACCGGCTTGACGCCGGCGAACTCCCTGGCGCCGGTCACGATCGCGCGGGCAACGTCCTGCGGCTTCGTGACGAGCGGCGGCACAAAGATCACGACAAGGGCGTCGATGTGCGCGTCGTGCCCGATGATGCGCATCGCTTCCTGGTATTGGGCGGCCGACGCCGACGCGATCATGTCCACCGGATTGCCGACGCTCGCCTCCAGCGGAAGCAGCGCGCGCAGCGCGGCCTGCGACTCGTCGCTCAGCGCGGGAATCTCGAGCCCTTCGGCCTCGCAGGCATCGGCGCAGAGAATGCCCGGACCGCCGGCATTGGTGAGGATCGCGACGCGCCGGCCCTTGGGCGGCGGCTGGCTGGTGAGGAGCGCCGCCACGTCGAACATCTCCTCGAGCCGATCGGTGCGGATGACACCCGTCTGCCGGAACAGGGCGTCGATGGTGACATCCGATGCCGCGAGCAGCGCACCGGTGTGGGACCCGCTTGCCCGGGCCCCGGCGGCCGACCGTCCACTCTTGACGGCGATGATCGGCTTCAACCTTCCGACCCGCCGGGCGATGCGTGAGAACTTCCGCGGATTCCCGAACGACTCCAGGTACAGCAGGATCACGTCCGTGTGCGGATCCTGTTCCCAGTACCGAATCAGGTCGTTGCCGGAGATGTCGGCCTTGTTGCCGATGGACACGAATGTCGAGATGCCGAGTCCGAGCTCGCTCGCGTTGTCGATGATGGACAGGCCGAGCGCGCCACTCTGCGACATGAAAGCGACCCGGCCGGCCGGGGGCGGCTCCGGCGCGAAGGTGGCGTTGAGCCGGACCTCGGCGTCGGTGTTCAGGATGCCCATGCAGTTGGGACCGATGAGGCGCATGCCGAACTCACGGCACGTTCGCAGCAGCGCCTCCTGCCTGACGATTCCTTCGGCGCCGACCTCGGAGAAGCCCGACGAGATCACCACCAGCGCACGGACGCCTTTCCGGCCGCACGCTTCGGCGACGTCGAGCACAGCGTCCCTGGGCACTGTGATGACGGCGAGGTCGAGGGGTCCCGGGACGCTCTCGACCGTCTGATAGGCGACGATGCTCTGGACGACTGCCGCCTTCATGTTGACGGGGAGCACCGGGCCGTTGAAGCCGTACGACAGGAGATTGTGCAGCACCTCGGCGCCGATGGTGCCGCGTTCGCGTGAGGCGCCGATCACGGCGACGGACCGGGGACGGAAGAACGCGTTCATGGCGTTCACGGCGCTCGTCCACTCGCGCAGCTCGAAGCGCTCGAGGGCTTCATCGGTGAGCGCCGTCGGAAAGGTCACATGGATCTCGTGCGGCGCGGCGTCGATGCTCACACGAAAGCCCGACTCGCGAAAGACCGACAACATGGAGTAGTTGTCGGGCATCACGACCGCCCGGAACGTGGTGATCCCCGCCGACGCCGCGGCGCGGGCCAGCTCGCCAAGCAGGATGGTGCCCAGTCCCTTGCCCTGATAGGCGTCGGCAATCGCAAAGCCAACCTCGGCGGTCTCGGCGTCCATCGCGAGGTACTCGGCGTGGCCAACTATATGTCCCTCGCGCCCCTCCGTCGCCACGACTCCAGAATTCCGGCCGTGGTCGACGCGTGCCTCACGTCCTGCTTCCTGGGCCAGCCGTTCGTCGCTCGTCAGGCCGAAGAAACGGAACCGGCGCGAGCTTTCCGAGAGTCCGCGAAGAAAGGCGAGCAGGCGCGGCTCGTCGTCGGGGCGGATCGGCCGAGTGCGGAGGGTCGACCCGTCGCGCAACACGACGTCCGTCGCGAACTGGGCCCCTGATGGTTCGTTGTCGTGCTGCTCGCCCGCGGGCGCGCGTGTCGTGGTCATGGGAAGAAAGTCGCTGAATTACCGGCGAACCGCGAGGGCGGCCGCGGGCCCAGGTGTGGAGGAGCTGCGGACGACCCTAACGAGGAATGAACGCCGGATCTCCGAGGAACAGCGCGTCCGGCCCGCCAAGCCAGTGCACCATCAGCAGGCCGAGGACCAGACTCAAGGCTCCCGAGGCGGCAGTGAGCCACCGGCGTGAGACCCCCGTGCGGGCCACCATCATGGTAACCGGATGTACGAGCAGCGCGGTTACGAGGATCATTCCCGCGATTGTGCCCAGGCCAAAGAGCAGCAGGTAAGCCAGGCTGACCGCGGGTTCGCGAATGGTGGCGAGGACGAGGAGCGCGATGGCGGCTGACCCAGCCATGCCGTGCACCATGCCGACGACGAGCGGTCGCACCGGGGAGGGCGCCGCCGGCTGTGAGTGACGGGCACTGAGCAGGTTCAACAGGCCGAGGGCGATCAGCATCAGTGCGACCGTGAACTCCATGGCCAAGGCTGCTCGTGGCGACACCGCGAATCGCAGCAGCACGATGGCTCCGCCGACGGCGAGGACCGTCAGCGTGTGACCAAATCCCCACAATGCGCCAACGGCCACCGAGCGCCGAACCGAAGGCGCGCTGGTGGAGATCGTGCCGACAGCGACCACGTGATCGGGGTCCAGCGCGTGTCGCACGCCGAGCAGAAAACCAAGGAGAACGAGTCCGACCGAACCAGGCATTGGCGGTTTAACAGATCCTCATCTGTTCGTCCACGCGCCGTGCACCAGTCCGGCCGGACTCGTCCACTACGCGACGCTACCTGGCCGCGATTTCGATCTTGCGACCCTTTGCTTTTGCGATGGCGGTCTTCGGCATGTGAATCTTCAGCACGCCGTCCTTCATCTCCGCCGCGATCTTTGCCACGTCGATGGTCTGAGGCAGCGTGAAGGTGCGGCGAAAAGCTCCGTAGGAGCGCTCCCACAAATGGTAGCGCGGCTCGCCGTTCTTCACCTTCTCCTCCGACTTCTCTTCCATCTCAGCCTTCTTCTCGCCCTGAATGATCAGGAGCTCGTTGTCGAAGGTGATCTCGATGTTCTCCCTTACCATTCCGGGGAGTTCGGCGGTGAGCACGAGTTCCTTCTCGGTCTCGACGATTTCCACCTTCGGGACCCAGCCAACCGGCTCCGTCGCCGGGAACCTGTCGAAAGCAAAGTCGTTGCCAAAGAAGCGGCGTAACCGGTTCTGAGCTTCGGACAGTTCGCGTTCCGTTGCGAAGAGAGGCATTGCGGTGGTCAGCAGTCTTGTCATTGCATTCTCCTTGCCGGGGGGAATCGTCGGTTCCGCTTGTGAAACTCGCGTTCCCCGGCCGTTTCCCATATTGCGCACGAGGCACACCATGCGGCGTAGGCAACCTCCCCGTTGACATGAAGGACTTCTACCGACACGTCAGCGCCAGATGAGTACGCTGCCGTGAGTTCGTACCGGGACGGGCAACGAACGAGAACCTCCGCCGGTGGCGCACGGCGCACGAAGCCGGCGGGGGTCACGTGTTCGCGGTCGTCAGTCGATCGCCGCATCGACGGTGGTGATGGCACGTTTGGACGCCGCCTTGATGCGCTTGTCGCTCACGACAGGAACACCGCCGATGTCCTCGTACTTCATGATCTCCGCCGCTTTCCACACCGGATCGGTGGGGATGACCGCCAACGGCCTGGGCGTCATGATGTCGCGGGCTTTCATGAAACCCTCGCTGTCGAGTTCCGACCATACAATGCGGTTACCAGGGTTGCCCGCGCCGTCGGCGGGACCAGAAAGCCGTGTCATCATTCCCCTGACGGAGTCGTTCGCCGGAACCGACAGATGCGGATTCGCCGCACCGGTACTACTCCGGAGCAGTGAGGCCACAGGTACAGGCATTACACGCCGAGGCGTGCATCGAGTGTTCGGGAGATTCAGAGACCGTCGTCACCCTGTCGCCGACAACGGCCGAAGCGAGCTGGACGTGCGCGGGCTTCGAAAGCGCTACGCGGGCCGTTGGGTCGTCGATGACGTGAGCCTCATCGTCGGGCCCGGTGAGATCGTCGGCCTGCTGGGACCGAACGGAGCCGGAAAGACCGTCACGTTCTCGATGATCAGCGGCGCGATCTTCCCCGATGATGGCACCGTGCTGTTGAACGGTGAGGACGTGACCTCAATGCCGATGCATGAGCGAGCGCGGCGTGGAATCGCTTACCTGACGCAGGAGCGCTCGGTGTTCCGCGGGCTCACGGCAGAGGAGAACGTTGCCGCGGTGCTCGAGATGCACGGGATGAAGAAGCACGAGGCCCGTAAGCGAGCGGGTGAAATCCTGCACCAGTTCGGACTGTCGCGCGTTGCTGACTCGCGCGCGTCGCGACTCTCGGGCGGCGAACAGCGGCGCCTGGAAGTGGCCCGCAGTGTGTCCACCCGACCGCGATTTCTGCTCTCCGACGAACCCTTCGCCGGCGTCGATCCCCTCACCATCGAGATGCTGCGAGGCTTGTTTGTGGAGCTTCGCGCCTCGGGGCTGGGGATCCTGCTGACTGACCACAACGTGAGAGAGACGCTGTCGCTCTGCGACCGGGCCTATGTGCTCGACGACGGACACGTGCTGGCCCATGGCACACCGGCAGAGCTGGTCGCGAACGAGAAAGTGCGCCACCACTTCCTCGGCGACACGTTCTCTCTCGAGCTTGGCGCCCCTGGCGGCCTCGGCAACACCTCAATGCCTGAGGTGGCCGATCAACATCGGAGTTTCCCAGACGAGAAGCGCCTTTCCGCCTGACAGCGGAGCCGGCGCAGCATGCTGAAGTTGGAATGTCGATTGTGGGCGCGCCTCGGACGACGAGCGCGAGATCGATATCCACATATCAGGGAGGGTAGAACCATGAAGGGCGAATCCCAATTGCGGCAGGATGTATTGAATGAGCTGATGTGGGATCCCAGCATCAGCGAGAAAGCGGTCGGTGTGGCAGTCAAGGAAGGTGTGGTGACGCTGGCTGGCTTCGTCGACACCTGGGTCCAGAAGCGGAACGCCGAGCGCGCCGCGGAACGGGTCGGCGGCGTACGCGGTGTGGTCGACGAGCTGACCGTCAACCTCCCAACGACATTGGCCCGGAAGGACCAGGAAATCGCACAGGCGGCGGTGACGTCGCTCGAATGGGACAGCGAAGTTCCCGATACGGTGAAGATCCGGGTGGAGCAGGGGTGGCTGACGCTCGATGGCGAGGTGCGTTGGCAGTTCGAGAAGACGGCAGCGGAGCGGGCAGTCCGAAACCTGAAGGGCGTACGTGGAATAGCGAACCTGATCACCATCAAACCACCCACGGCGTCAGCGTTCGATGTGAGCAAGAAGATCAAGGACGCGCTGCGTCGCGCGGCGGAACGGGATGCCGATCGCGTGCTGGTCAGCGCAGCGGGTGGGAAGGTCACGCTGAGCGGCAACGTACGGACCTTCGCCGAGCGGGAAGACGCCGAACGGGCGGCATGGTCCGCTCCCGGAGTCAGCGACGTAGAGGATCGAATCATGATCGGCGTCTGACGCCGTCAGGTCGAGCGCGGCCGGTGGCGCAACTGCTCTCTCGAAGGAGATCGAACCACAGGGTTCACAGGGTTGCACAGAGAAAGACGCACGGGTGAACCGTCCTGGAAGTTCACCGCTCTGTGAACTCCGTGAACCCTGTGGTTGAGTGTTTCTGAAATCGAGAATCCCCGCGGAGGCATTTCTGCTCCCGCGGGGATCCTCTTTGCTGGCGACTGCCGCTCGTTTGGTTCGACCCCGTATCGCGTTAGGTTCTAAGGCTGACGCGATTCGGTCCGACCGGCAGTCTTACCCATGTCAGACGGGCCCGACACAGGCGCTCCGAGATCTTTGGAGCATCGGATGTGACCAGCTACCCCACATCCTGCCGTGCGGGGTCGAACCCCCGTACGGCTGTCTTCCGACGGTATCCCGCGAGAAGACGCCCGATCGCGGTTACCCGTCCGCGATCGCATGGCAATTGTGCGATTGCCGTCGTGGCCCGCCTGCAGGAGATTCCCTGAAAGTTTCTCGGGTTATCGCTGACGGGCGGGCTCTGCCGCAACCGGATCGAAATCGCCTGTAGCGAAGTGCCTGACGGCGAGCAAGAAGTCTGCCGACAGACATCGCGTGCCGCTCTCGTAGCCTGAAGTTGTGCGGGACAACCCGGCACGGTGTCATTCAGCCAAGCGCCCGACAGGATGGCGGCTCGGGGCCCAGGAGGAGTTATGACCAGAGTGCGCGACATCATGACGAAGGACGTCATCACGATCGGCCCGGACCTCTCGATTCGCGATGCGATGAGCCTTCTCTCGACGCGTCACATCAGCGGCGCTCCGGTGGTCGCGGGCGGTGACATCGTTGGCGTCATCACGTCGACAGACCTGATGGCCTTCGCGGCGGAGCTGCCCGGCGCGCCAGCCGAGCTGGAGGACGAGGCAGAGTTTGGAGAGGTCGCGGCGCGCGACGACATGCCTGAACCCGAACTCGAACCGGCAGGCGCGTTCTTCACCGACCTGTGGGAGGATGCGGGCGCGGACACGGCCGTCCGCTTCGCCGGAGTGGCGGGACCGGAGTGGAACGTGCTCGACGCGCACACGGTCGAAGAGGCCATGACCCGCGCACCGATCTTCAAGCTGGCGGGCGACACCCTGCTCCCCGCCGCTGCGGACTTCATGCGAGAGCACGGCGTCCATCGCATGCTCGTCACTGACGCCGGAGGCCTCGTCGGCATCGTAACGGCCACGGACGTCGCGAACGCCGTCGCTGACCACAAACTCCGCGAAGTCGCCTATGTCTTTGGCGACAAGGCGCGCTTCCCCCGGCTGGATCCCCGCAAGGCGCCACACCCCGAAGTCACGCTTGGGTCGCACCTCGAGCGCCCTGATGACGCGAAAAAGGACTCATGATGCCGACCGTCAGAAGACTCCGCTTTCGCGGCGAGGCGCGCGAGAAGGTCCTGCACGGTGCCACGGCGCTCGCCGATGCCGTGCGCATGACACTCGGCCCGAAATCCCGCTGCGTGCTCATCGAAAAGCGTTGGGGAAAGCCACTTATCTCCGACGATGGCGTGACGATCGCCAAGGAAGTGGCGCTCGCCGATCCTGATGAAAACCTCGGTGCCCAGGTACTCCGTGAAGCGGCTGAGCGCACCGGCGACCTTGTCGGCGACGGAACGACCACGTCGACGCTTCTCGCGCACGCGATCTTTGCCGAGGGCGTTCGCAATGTCGCGGCCGGGGCCAGCGCCATCGATATGCGGCGCGGACTGGAAAGAGGACTGCGTACCGCCGTCGAATCGATTCGCGCGCTCTCGCGACCGGTCCAGAGCAAGCGTGAACGTGCGCAGGTGGCCACCATCGCTGCGCATAACGCGCCGTCGGTAGGCGACATGGTTGCCGATGCGCTCGAGCGTGTGGGAAGCGAAGGAGTCGTTTCTGTCGAGGAAGCAAAGGCTACGGAAACGACCGTCGAAGTCGTGGAAGGAATGCAGTTCGATCGCGGCTACACGTCACCGTATTTCATCACGAATCCGGAGAAGATGGAAGCCGTGCTCACGGATCCGGTGATCCTCATTCATGAGAAGCGCATCACGGTGATGCAGGACTTCCTGCCGCTCCTGGAGCAGATCGCCAAGAGCGGACGACCGCTGCTGGTCCTGGCCGAGGATGTCGAAGGCGATGCACTGGCGACGCTGGTCGTGAACAAGATCCGGGCCATCCTCCCCTGCGTGGCGGTGAAGGCTCCGGCGTACGGCGACCGGCGTCGTGCCATCCTCGACGACATTGCGATCCTGACCGGCGGGAAAGTCATCGCTCCGGAAGCGGGGCTCGCGCTCGATCGACTGACTCTCGAGGATCTGGGCCGCGCCAAGCGAGTGGTGGTAACCCGTGACACCACGACCATCGTGGGTGGAGCTGGAGCTCCCGAAGCGATCAAGGGCCGGTGCGCGGAGATTCGCCGGCAGATCGCGGAGACAACATCTGACTACGACAGGGAGAAACTGGAGGAGCGTTTGGCTAAGCTCTCGGGTGGTGTGGCGGTGATTCAGGTCGGCGCTCCGTCGGAAGCGGAGCTCAAGAACCGCAGGGAGGCATTCGACGATGCGATCAGCGCGACCAGGGCGGCGGTGACCGAGGGGATCGTGCCTGGTGGCGGTTTGGCGCTGCTACGTGCCATCGATGCCGTGGAGTGTGAAGCCGAGAAGGCGGAGGGTGATGAACGCACCGGGATGTTGATCCTCAAGCGTGCGCTCGAATCGCCAACGCGACAGATAGCCGAGAACTCGGCTCGCGACGGCGGTGTGGTTGTGGAGAAGATGCGCGAAGGGAAAGGCGCGTTCGGCTTCGATGCTGCCACGGGCGAGTATGTGGACCTGATCGAGCGCGGGATCATCGACCCGACGAAGGTTGTGCGCCTCGCGCTTGAAAACGCCGTCTCGGTGGCGGGCACACTGTTGCTGGCAGAAGCCACGCTGACGGAAGTCCGGGAGGAACCCGTTGGACATCCGGAGCGAATGGAGCCGGCGATGGAAGTCTGACCTCACCGCGGCCTCTCGCCGCTCTCCCGAGAGCGCGAGAGAATCGATCGGCATACTCCCGACAGATTCTCCGGTCGGGGCTGGCCAACCTCCCGGTAGATGAGGACTTCCCTGTGGTATCGCTCACCTGCGGCCTCGCTCGTACTTCCGATGGCTGCGGTTCTCGCCATCGTGGCGGGCGCCGCGTTGCGCCTGTCGTCGGTGGATCCCGGTTGGGCGAACAACGTGTGGCTGGCTGGCCTCGTCGCCACGGGCGTCCCGATCCTGTGGCGCACGCTTCGATACCTCGCCAGGGGACACCTGGCGACGGACATCGTGGCAACGCTCGCCATCGTCGGCTCAATCCTCCTCGGACATCCGCTGGCCGGTCTCATCGTGGTCGTTATGCAGACCGGCGGCGAGGCCCTCGAGCGATTCGCCGAGGGGCGGGCTTCGCAAGCCGTCAGGCAGCTCGAGGAGGATGCGCCGCGAACCGCTCACCGGCTGCGTGACGGGAAGGCCGACGACGTGCCGGTGGATGCCATACGGGTGGGCGATGAAATCCTGATCCGGCCGGGTGAAATGGTGCCGTGCGATTCGCTGGTGATCACCGGCGACTCGAACGTCGATGTCTCGCGACTGACTGGTGAGCCGCTGCCGCTGGCCGCTCGTCCCGGCGTCCAGTTGTTGAGCGGAGGGCTGAACCTGAGCGGCGCGATCGTGGCGCGGGCTACCGCACTGTCAAAAGAGAGCCAGTACGAACGCATCGTTGAGCTCGTGCGATCGGCGGCGGCGAGCAAGGCGCCGCTGCAACGGTTGGCGGATCGATATGCCGTCTGGTTCACGCCGGTAACCCTCGCGATCTGCGCGGTCTCGTGGCTGGCCTCGGGAGATCCGACCCGCGCGCTCGCCGTCCTGGTCGTGGCGACGCCGTGCCCGCTCATCCTTGCCACTCCCATCGCCATCATCGGTGGCATCAATCGCGCGGCGAGCCGGCAGATCATCATGCGGACCGGCGGGGCGCTCGAACAATTGAGCAGGGCTCGCGTCGCCGTCTTCGACAAAACGGGGACGCTCACGGTGGGCCGGCCATCGATGGCCCGCGTCATCCCTGTGCCTCCAACCACTGAGGACACACTGCTTCGTTTTGCTGGCGCGATTGAGCAGCATTCGGGGTACGCGCTGGCACGAAGCGTGGTCGACGCCGCGCTCGCCGGCGGGCAGATCCTCCCCACGCCCACCGACACGGTCGAGGAAGCGGGTCGCGGCATTACCGGCCGTGTGGACGAACACACCATCTCCATCGGAGCGCGGTCCTATATCGCCGTGCGCACCGCCGGCGTCATCGATCATGATCCCGTGCCTGTGCCGCAGGACGGATTGCTCCTGCGCGCCTACCTTTCGATCGATGGCCATTTCGCCGGCACGATCGAGTTCACCGACGAGGTGCGCCCGGGCGCGCGTGAATTGCTGGCGTCGCTGCATGAACTCGGCGTTAGGCGAACACTGTTGCTGTCCGGTGACCGCGCAGCCAGCGTGCGAAGTGTCGCGGACGCCGTCGGCATCGACGAGGCAATCGGCGAACTCCTGGCTTCGGACAAGCTGATGAGAGTGGCGGAGCTCTCCGAGCACCAGGGCCCGGTGTTGATGGTTGGCGATGCCACCAATGACGCGCCCGCGCTCAGCCGCGCCGACGTCGGCATCGCGCTGGCAGGGCACGGTGGCGGCGTGACGGCCGAAGCCGCCGATATCGTCCTGCTCACCGATGACCTGTCGCGGGTCAGCGAAGCCATCACCATCAGCCGCCGGACGATGCGGATCGCCCGGCAGAGCATCTGGGTCGGACTGGGGCTGAGCGGGGTGGCCATGATCGTTGCCGCTGGTGGGAGCATCCCGCCGGAGATCGGCGCGCTGCTGCAGGAAGGCATCGACGTGGCCGTCATTGTCAACGCGCTGCGGGCAAGCACGGGCGGGCGAAACGCCGGCCAGCGATCGACAATGACAATGGCGAGCGCTTTGTTACGGAGCCCCGCAGGATGAGTGGCCACACCCTGGTGCGAGGACGTTCCATGCCGAATCCATCTGTGACATTTGGAGATCTCACGCGAGACCGAATGGAAGCGTTACTGGCGCGCCATCACGTGGGCCGCCTGGCGTTTGCCTTCCAGAACCGCGTTGACCTCGAGCCCATTCACTACGTGTTCTCGGATGGCGCGCTCTTCGGACGCACCACCTATGGCACGAAGCTGACCGTGCTGATGCATCACCCGTGGGTGGCCTTCGAAGTCGACGAGGTGCACGGTCCGTTTGACTGGCAGAGCGTCGTGGTGAAGGGCACCGTGTATTTCTTCCAAACCGGCGAGTCTGAGCAACTCCGAGGGGCCTATGAGCACGCCGTGGGAGTGATCCGGACGGCCATGCCCCAGGCGTTCACGCCCGACGATCCCGTGCCTGAGCGTTCCATTCTCTTTCGCATTCACATCCACGAGATGGAGGGCCGTTTCGCCGAGTCACGCCCGGTCGGCGAAACCCGCACGTAGGTCGCGATCAATACTGACACTGGAATGTGAGCAGCGAGGCGAGATTTCACTCGAACGCCGGAGGTCACCGTGTTCACACTCAGGGATGTATCCGCACCCAAGGGAATAGCGTTGGGTCTGCTCATCGCCGCCACGCTCTGTGCCGGCTGCGCGCAGACGGGTGACGAAACCTCGCAGCCGCAGGCGACGGTGGGTGCCGCGCGAGGTGACGAAGCGGCAATCGACGACCGGACGCCAATTCGTGTCGACGTCGCAACGCGATTCGCGGTGCTGACGGAAATGCGTACTATGCTCAATGCGGTGCAGGGCATCGTGGGTAGCGCCGCCCGGGGAGATACCGCGGCCATGCGCACAGCGGCAATGTCCGCCGGGATGGCGGCGGCTTCCGAGGCGGGCGAGAACGTGGCCGCGCAGCTTGGCCCCGATTTCGTGCGGCTTGGCATGCGGACGCACGCGAGCTTCGACTCGCTGGCGACTGACGTAGCGCAAGGCAAGAGCCGAGACGCCGTGCTGGGCAGGTTGGCGACCGTCATGGGCAACTGCGTTGGCTGCCACAATCAGTATCGCCTCACGGTGCAGCCGTAGTTCGTCGCCCGTCGGGTGACGATCCCTCGTCCTTACGCGGGAAAGCGTCGCTGACCGGCGCGGAGCGCGCGCCAGACCTGTCCGGTGACCGCGGGCATGGCGCCGGCGATGAGCACCACTGCCCAGTCGGCGAGACCGATTGATTGCAGCGAGAGCACGCGAGCCAGCGCCGGGACATGCGCGGTCGCGGCGACGAGCGCGAGACTGAATGCCGCCCCGGCCAGGGCCGCACGGTTGGCTACGAATCGTTTCGGCCGCACGGTGGGCAGGGTGCTCCGGGCATTGCCCAGGTGGAGCACCTGCGCCACCGCGAGCGTGAGGAAGGCGATAGTCCCTTCCTTTCCTGAGTCCAGGGTCAGGGCGAAGGCAGCGAGTGTCGCCACCGAAATGAGGAGCGCGTGACCGACGGCCGAGACGAGCAGCGGGCGGCTCAGCAGGCCATGTTCCGGGCGGCGTGGCGGCCGGTGCATCACGAGTGGGTCGCCGGGTTCCGCCGCCAGCGCCAGGGCCGGTATGGTGTCCGTGACCAGGTTGAGCCAGAGGATCTGGAGCGCGTTGAACGGAAGCGGTATGCCGGTCAGGGGAAACGCGATCAGGATCAGCATCTCAGCCAGGTTGCAGCTGATCAGGTAGTAGACAAACTTGCGCAGGTTGTCGTAGATGATGCGCCCCTGCTCCAGCGCGGCGACGATCGTTGAAAACCGGTCGTCCTGGAGCACGATGTCGGCGGCCTCCTTCGCCACGTCGGTTCCGCGTCCGCCCATGGCGACACCCACGTCGGCACGGCGAAGGGCCGCGGCGTCATTCACGCCGTCGCCCAGCATCGCCACCAGGTCGCCCTGACGCTGATAGGCATCGACGAGGCGCAGCTTCTCTTCCGGGCTCACCCGGCTGAAAACGGTGACGGATGGCAGTCGCCGCGCCAACGCCTCGTCATCGAGCGCCTCGAGATCACGCGAATCGAGTGACTGCTCTCCGGGCGCCTGAAGTCCGAGCTGTCGAGCGATCGCCGAAGCCGTTGCCCGTTGATCACCAGTGATCATCACGGTCCGTACGCCGGCGGCGCGAAGTGCGGCAACCGTTTCGGGTACGCCCTCGGCGGGAGGATCCTTCATAGCCACCAGCCCGACAAGCGTCAGGTCTTTCGGCAACGCCGGTTCGAGCGAGCCGTCACCGACCGCGACGGCAAGGACGCGCAGCCCCGCTTCTGAAAAGGAGTCGTTCGTGCGCTCGATGTTCTGTCTGTCGTCCGCGGTCAGTCGGGCCACGCCCGCGTCGGTCAGCCACGAATCGCACAGGTCGAGGACCGAACGCGGAGAGCCTTTCGCGTACACGCGAATGCCGCCCTCTCTCCGGTGAGCGGAGACGGACAGCATGCGCGCGCTGGAAAAAGGGAACTCCCACTCGAGGGGTTCCTGGCGCAGCAGCATGGCGCGAGTGAGTCCTGCCTTGCCGGCGACGGTCACGAGCGCTGCGTCCGTGGGGTCACCGATAGCCTGCCAGGTGCCGCCGCGTTCGCCCACGGTTGCCCGCGCGGCAAGAGCTCCGCACCGCAGCAACTCGCTCAGCACTGGGTCGGCGGCCGGGTTCACGCGGCCGCCGTCGCGACGAAACTCGCCGCGCGGCTCGAATCCAGCACCAGTGACGGTGATGGTGCGGCCGGCGCACCACATCGAAGTGACCGTCATGGCCCCGGCGGTCAGCGTGCCGGTCTTGTCGGCGCACACCACGGTGACCGAGCCGAGGCTTTCGACGACGGGAAGCTGGCGTACCAGGGCACGGCGGCGCGCCATGCGTCGTACCCCGACGGCGAGGGCGATCGTCGCCACCGCCGGGAGGCCTTCTGGTACCGTCGCGACGGCGAGCGCGATGCCGAGCCGGATCAACGTGGCAGCCGACATGCCCCGGACCAGCCCCAGAACAATCACCACGAGCGCCAGCACGAGCGCCGCGGCGGCGAGCTGCCTGCCTAACGTGTCGAGCTTGCGCTCCAGGGAGGTGCGCCCGGCACGCACCTGTTCCACCAGGGTTCCGATGCGGCCAAGCTCCGTGGTGGTGCCCGTGGCGACCACGATGGCCCGGCCCCGACCCGCGGCGACGACTGATCCCTGGTACGCCATGGTTCGTCGTTCGGCCAGGGGCGTTTGCGAGTCGAGCACCGCGCCGGCGTCTTTTCCGACCACCGCCGACTCGCCGGTGAGCAACGCTTCGTTGATCCGGAGCTCCGTCGCATGCAACAACCGGACGTCGGCCGGGACTCGCATGCCCTCCTCGAGAAGCAGCACGTCCCCCGGGACGAGCTGCGCGGCGGCGATTTCCTGCGCCACACCATCGCGCAGCACGAGGGCGCGCGGCGTCTCGAGCTTGCGGAGTGCGCTCAGCGCACGACCAGCCCCCGCCTCCATCACCACCCCGATCACGGTGTTGAGCAGCAGCACCGCGCTGATGGCGATGGCGTCCAGCCGGTCACCCGCGAGCAGCGAAAGCACCACCCCCGCCACAAGCAGAAGGGCGATGGCTGATCGAAGCTGCCTGGCGACAAGGCGCCATAGTGGATCCGACCGCGCGGCGGGGAGCTCATTCAAACCATGCAGCTCCAGCCGGCGCGCGGCTTCGGCGGACGTCAGGCCGTCGGGCGCCGAACCGAGGACTGCCAGCGTGTCCCCGGTCGTCGATGCGTGATACGCCGGTGCGTCCGGGCGCAATGCTTGCGCGATCAGCGCTTGGGCTTGAGTACGAAGGTGATCTTCGCGGTGATCCGGTAACGCACGACTTTGTTGTTCTCCACGATGGCCTTCATGCCGCTGACCCAGACCTCCTTGATGTCGTCGACGGTCCTGGCGGCCTCCGACAGCGCGTTCTTGACGGCGTCGTCCCAGCTCTTGTCAGACTCGGCGATGACCTCGATGACCTTGGCGATCGATGACATGGTGCATTCTCCTGTTTTTCAGAGTAGCCGTGAACGTCAGTTCGCGATGAGTGCCGCAGCGCCTGGCGCGAGGGTTACAGTGGCGTAAGGAATCGAATACCGCACCCCCGGTGAGCCGACCATCCTCGCCACTGCTCACCCCGCGTCGTGGATCACCTGACGCGCTGAGCCGGAATGCCCGACGGAACGCGCACTCCCAAACAGGGAGTCTGTAATAGCCGCTCGCCAGATCAGGAGTGCAAATGGCAACAGGTCTTCAGGTGGCCCCCTCGCCACTTTCTCCGTTCGGCGCCAGTGCAGGCGAGCCGTCTGCGTGGACACGCTGGTTCTCGGATCTCACCATCGCGGACGTGCCCCTGGTGGGTGGAAAGAACGCCTCGCTCGGCGAAATGCGGCGGGAACTGTCGGCGCTGGGCATTCCGATTCCCGACGGGTTCGCCACCACCGCCGACGCGTTTCGCGAATTCCTCCGCGCCAACGACCTCGTGGAGTCGATCGACAAGCTCCTAGAAGGTCGTGAAAAGGACGATGTGGCGGGACTGGAGGCGCGAAGCCACTCGATCCGGGAGCTGGTGCTGGCCGCGAGCATCCCGAGCGAGATCCGCGAGGCGATTGTCGACTTTTATCACGAGCTTTCGGCGAAGCTCGGTGTCACGGACGTCGAAGTTGCCGTGAGGTCCTCAGCGACCGCCGAGGACCTTCCGGGCGCGAGCTTCGCCGGCGCTCATGAAACGGTGCTCAACGTTCGAGGGCCTGTCGAGTTGCTCGATGCGGTCCGGCGCTGCTACGCCAGCCTCTACACGCCGCGAGCCATCCGGTATCGCGATGACATGGGGTTCGCGCAGGAAGCGGTCGCGCTCTCGGTCGGCGTTCAGCAGATGCTCGCCGCCGATTCATCCGTGTCGGGCGTGATCTTCACCCTCGACACCGAGACCGGATTTCGCGACGTGGTGTTGATCGACGCGATCTATGGTCTTGGAGAGAACATCGTGCAGGGGCGCGTGGGGCCTGACGAGTACTACGTGCACAAACCGATGCTGCGCGCGGGTAAACCGGCAATCATTGGCAGGAAAGTCGGGGCGAAGGAATTCAGGCTTATGTTCGATCGAGCGAGGCGGCGTCACGACAACCGGCCCGTGCCCGCCGCCGAGCGGGCGCAATTCTGCCTGACCGATGAGCAGGTTCTTCAGCTCGCGCGATGGGCCGTCAGCATCGAGGACCATTACACCGCGAAGATGGGCCGGCCGACGCCCATGGACATCGAGTTCGCGAAGAACGGTCCGGAAGGTGGGTTGTGCATCGTGCAAGCGCGTCCTGAAACCGTGCACAGCACCAAGAAGGGCCCGATGCTCAGGACCTATCATCTCGAAGGGTCTGGGCCGGTTCTCGTGGAAGGGCTGGCCGTGGGCGATCAGATCGCCACAGGCCAGACCCGTGTGCTGCGCGACGTTTCCGGCATACGTGAGTTTCGCCGTGGCGAAGTGCTCGTCACCGAATCCACTGATCCCGACTGGGAGCCGGTGCTGCGTGAGAGTGCGGCCGTGGTGACCGCGCGTGGAGGTCGCACATCACACGCGGCCATTGTCGCGCGCGAGCTTGGAATTCCGGCGGTCGTCGGGGCGACGAACGCGCTCACGGCGCTCGAGAGCGGCCGCGGCGTAACCGTGTCCTGTGCACAGGGCGAGGTCGGCCGCGTGTATGACGGCGTACTCGGCTTCCGTAGCGACGAGATCGATCCAGCCACGATTCCCGCCACGCGCACGAAGATCATGCTCAACGTCGCGGATCCCGAACGGGCGTTCAAACTGGCGCTCATGCCCAGCGACGGCGTAGGGCTGGCGCGCATGGAATTCATCTTCGCCAATTCGGTGAAGGTCCACCCGCTCGCCCTCACGCGCTTCGACTCGCTGCCCGAGCCGGTGCGGTCCTCCGTGGCCGCACTCACGTCGCGATACAGCGACAAGCGCGAGTACTTCATTGAGATGCTCGCCCTGGGGATCGCCAGGCTGGCTGCCGCCTTCTGGCCGCGGCCGGTGATCCTCCGCTTCTCGGACTTCAAGACCAACGAGTACGCGCACCTCCTTGGAGGCGCCGCGTTCGAGCCGAAGGAAGAGAACCCCATGCTCGGCTGGCGCGGGGCGAGTCGGTACTACCATCCCGATTTCCGCGAGGGATTCCTGCTCGAGGTCGCGGCCGTCCGTCGTGTTCGCGAGACGATGGGGCTCACGAACCTCAAGGTGATGATTCCCTTCTGCCGCACTCCCGAGGAAGGGGCGCGCGTCCTGGAAACGATGCGCGAGGGAGGACTCGAGCGTGGCGTCAACGGACTCGAGGTCTACGTGATGGCGGAGATTCCCTCGAACGTGATCCTGGCCGAGCGTTTTGCCGAGTTGTTCGACGGGTTCTCGATCGGGTCGAACGACCTCACGCAGCTCGTGCTCGGCGTGGACCGCGATTCCGTGCGGGTGGCGAGCCTGTTCGACGAACGCAACGAGGCCGTCCTGCGCGCCTGCGCCGATCTCATTGCGGCCGCGCACCGCAAGGGCCGGCCGGTGGGCATATGCGGGCAGGCGCCATCTGACTACCCCGAATTCGCGGCGTTTCTCGTCGAGCGCGGGATCGACTCCATCAGCCTGAATCCGGACGCGCTCATTCGCACCAAGCGCCGTATCGCCGAGACTGAACGGTTGCTCCTCGAGACGACGCGAGCGGTTCAACCTGATCGCAAAGTCCACCCTGACGCGGCGAAGGAAGAAAATGCTACGCTTCAGTGATCGTCCCGAGGCAGGCCGGCTTCTGGCGAGCCAGCTCGGTGAGTATTCCGGACGCAAGGATGTCGTCGTCATGCCCGTTCGGATGCGCGCCCTCCAGGTGGCGCAGAGTCTGTCAGCCGCCCTGGGTACTCGCTGTGTAACGGCCTATGCCGCTTCGGACGCGATTGCCTCGCTCGAGGGACGCACGGTGATTCTGGTGGACGACGGCTTCGATTCGATCGCCCGGATGCGCGAAGCCGTAATCGTCACGCGGGGTTGCGATGCCCTGCGCGTCGTGACAGCCGCGCCGGTTGGCACGGTGGAAGCGTGCCATGCCATCTCGAGGATGGTGGACCGCTCCGTCTGTCTCTCGATGCCGACGCCGTTCCGCAGCGTCGGGTTCTGGTATGATGATTCCTTCCGCGACGCCGCACGGGCGGTGTTCGTCGGGAAGCGTGAACGAAACGTCTGGGCGAGCAGGTAGACCATGCGACATCACTCCGCAGCACGGGATCACGTCGGCGAGTGGAAAGTCACGATCTCGGGTCGCTCGATCGAGGATGTCTTCGTGGCGACCGCGCGCGTCATCGCGAATGCGGCGGGACACACGACAGACGATGCACCGGCGGAGTGGGAGTCGATCGAAGTGACCGCACGCGACTTGCCCACGCTGCTCGTTGACTGGGCGAACGAACTGCTCGGCCGTTCCGAGGTAACCGGGCTGGCGTACTCGGAACTGCACACCGTGCGCGTGTCGCATCTCAATGACCGCTCGGTGCGAGTGTCTGCGCAGCTACGGGGCAAGCCGGTCGAACAATGGACTTCACCGCTCAAGGCGGCCACGTACCATGCGCTTTCGCTCGAAGAGACCGGAAACGAGTGGCGCGCGGAGCTGCTGTTCGATGTCTGAGCCGCACTCGAATTCTTCGGCGAGCGTTGCCGAGCCCGCGCCCGCGTCGCCGACGCTGGCGGAACAGGTCGTCAGGTCCGGGCCTTATTCCGTGGACGTTCCCATTTCCGTGCGCGACGACATGCACGTTCCCGCACGTATCTACGCGGACGAGGAGCTCCTTAAAGCAATCCTGCAGGGTGACGCGCTCGCGCAACTGGTGAATGTCACGACGCTTCCGGGAATCGTGGACTACGCGTACGGCATGCCGGACATGCACGAAGGCTACGGCTTTCCGGTCGGCGGAGTCGCTGCCACGTTGCTTCCCGACGGCGTCGTTTCTCCGGGTGGCGTGGGATTCGACATCAACTGTGGTGTGCGCCTGCTGGCTACGCCGTTCACGCGCTCACAACTGGGCGACCGGAACGTGGCGCTGACGCATGAGATCTCGCGGAGCATTCCCGCGGGCACGGGTCGCGGCGGACGCCTGACGTTGTCCGACGACGAACTGGAACGCGTGCTCGCTGAAGGGGCGGAATACCTGGTGAGAGAACGGGGATTCGGCATCGAGGCGGACCTCGAGCACACCGAGTCGCGGGGGCGGCTCCAGGACGCCGATCCGGCGGCTGTGTCGCGGCGGGCGAGAGATCGCGGGGCCGGACAGCTCGGCACGCTCGGCAGCGGAAATCACTTCGTGGAAATCCAGCAGGTGACCGAAGTGCTCGATCCCGCTGTGGCCGCTGCGTTCGGGCTCGAACAGGGACAGGTCACGGTGCTCATTCACACCGGTTCGCGCGGCCTGGGTCATCAGGTGTGCACCGACTATGTGCGCCTGTTCGACGCGAAGCTGGCTCAGTTCGGGATCACACTCCCCGATCGACAGCTCTCGTGCGCTCCAGCGTCGTCCGCCGAGGGCAGGGCTTACCTGGGCGCAATGTCGGCGGCCGCAAACTTCGCCTGGGCGAACCGGCAGATGATCGCGTTCTACGTGCGGGACGCCCTGCTCCGGATGTTCCCCGGGACGGAGCCCGGCTCGGTGCGAGTGGTCTACGACGTGGCGCACAACATCGCCAAGCGCGAAATGCACCAGGGTCGCTCGCTGTGTGTCCATCGCAAGGGGGCCACGCGCGCCTTCGGTCCCGGCCACCCCGAGCTGCCTGACGAGTATCGGAGCGTCGGCCAACCGGTCTTCGTTCCCGGGAGCATGGGCACATCGACGTTTGTCATGGTTGGAACGCGCGAGTCTGAATCACGCTCGTTCGCCAGCGCCTGTCATGGCGCGGGACGCGCGCTCAGCCGCGGCGCGGCGAAGCGCGCTGTGACGGGCGCCGCGGTGCGTGCCGAGCTGGAGGCGCGCGGAATCGCGGTGCGCTGCCCAACGAGCAGCGGGCTCGCCGAGGAAGCACCGATGGCGTACAAGGATGTGGACCGCGTGGCTTTGGTCGTCGAGAACGCGGGATTGGCGCGCCGGGTGGCGCGACTGTCGCCTATCGGTGTCGTGAAGGGCTGATCGGCGCGTCCTTCATCACTGCCGCATCAGGCTCCCTTCGCGGCATAAGCAAACGGAGCCCGGGCCGCCGGGCGCAGGTGCTTCTCGAACCACCCTGAAGCCAGAACGCAGACCTGCTCCAGTGCCCCCGGCTCCTCGAAGAGGTGGGTCGCGCCGGGAACGATCGCGACCTTCCCGGTGCAGTGCAGACGCTCCATCGCCAGGCGGTTCAGCTCGATGACGACGTCGTCGGCGCCGCCAACGATGAGCAGCGTCGGCGCCTGTACGCCTTCGAGCATCGACCCCGCCAGATCCGGGCGGCCACCGCGTGACACCACCGCGCCGACGGCGGCTGGCCGTGCGGCTGCAGCGACCAGCGCGGCGGCGGCGCCGGTGCTGGCGCCGAAGAGCCCGATCCGGAGTTCCTTCGTTCGCGCGTCGGAGCGCGACCAGTCCACGGCAGCCATGACGCGCCGTGACAGGAGCGGTATGTCGAATCGAAACTGTCCCGTCACCTGATCCAGACGGTCTTCCGGTTCAGTCAGCAGGTCAAGCAGGAGCGTGGCGAACCCGCCGGCGTTGAGCGACCGGGCGACGAAGCGATTCCGGCTGCTGAAGCGCCCACTGCCGCTGCCGTGCGCGAAGATGACGATCCCGGCCGCGTTGGGGGGAATCACGAGATCGCCGGCGATGCTGTCGCCGCCGACAAGGATGGCGACCTTGCTGGAGATCTGCTGTTCGAGTACGGCGCTGATCATGGTGATTCCCTCAGAGCGCGAAGGGATAGGTTTCCGGCAGCTCGCCGCGCACCCAGAGCGGCGTGCGCTCGAGCGGCTCGACGGCGCGCGTCTGGTCGTAATGGAGCACCACGTCGAACTGTCGCGGCAGGCTGGCGTGGAAGTAGTGGCTCATTCGCTCGGTATCGGGCCGGTAGATCACGCCGATGGCGCGTTGGAGCCGCGGGCTTTCAAGTGCCGCGGTCGCGTCGTCAGGCATTCCGAGATCGAGGTAGAGGTTGGGGATGCCCGTGTCGTGGAAGAGCGACTCGTAGCTGCCAGGCAGCGCGGGACGAACCAGTTTGCGTTGGGCCGGCTCGTCCCAGTCGGACGCCGCGGTCACGGTGCCGGTGTAGGTGCTGAACCCGACGAGCAATGAGTCGGCGCCATGCCGCTGGCGCACAAGCTGGCCGACGTTCAACTCCCCGTCGTCGCCCATCTCGGTCGCGCGCGCGTCACCCAGGTGCGAGTTGTGCGCCCAGACCACGATCTTCGGCGCGCCGCCTTCCCGGGCGAGGAACCGCTCAAGCCCCTCCAGCGTCTCCGCCATGTGCTGGTCGCGCAGATTCCAGGAGGCCACGCGGCTGCCGAACATCGCGCGATAGTACCGCTCCGAATTGGCCACCAGTCGCGCATTCTGCTCGGCGAAGAAGAGGTCGGCGAGCGCGATGCGTCCGTCGCGGCTTGCGTACTCCATTGCCGATGAGCGCAGGTCGACCAACTGCGCCACGACCTCGTTCTCGCACGACGGCGAGAGGCCGATCGCGGCCGAGTACCCGTACCGCTGCGGATCGTCGCCGAACCGGTCGAAACAGCCGTATCGCAGCGCCGCGCGTTCCGCGGCACCGGGGTCGACCTTCCGGAGATACGAGATCACCGCCTCCATTGAGCTGTGCAGGCTGTAGAGGTCCAGGCCGTAGAAGCCGGCCCGGCGTTCGTCAGGCAGCGACTCGTTATGCGCCCGAAGCCATCCCACGAAGTCCAGCACGTCGGCGTTGCGCCACATCCACTGCGGGAACCGCTTGAAGGCGCCGAGCGCCTGCTCGGCGTCACGGTCGGTGCCGTCGGCGCGGACGTAGCGATTCACGCGCCAGGCATCCGGCCAGTCCGCTTCGACGGCTACGGCCGTGAATCCCTTCGAGCGAATGAGCTCCTTGGTGATCGCGGCGCGGATCCGGTAGAACTCGTGGGTTCCATGCGACGCCTCACCGATGAGCACGAAACGTGCCTCGCCGATGCGCGAAAGCAGCGGCGCAAAGTCATCGGGAGAGCCGGAGAGCGGATGCGCGGCCTCCCGGATGGCGAGCGGCAGGGATCGATCGATGATCGTCGTCATACGGCACTCGGAAACGTGTGATTCCAACGTGCGTCGCGACCGTCTGGCGGTCTGTAAGGGGATCGGCTGGACGTCGTGCGGTATTCCCGAGCCGTTTGGAGATGGACCAGGGCCTTGGCTCCGTCACGCATCATCGACTTGCCGCTCTCGCGGGGGATGAACCGGCGACGCCGGGCGTCAGGTGTTCGCCCACAGAGATCGCCGGTCATGTGCGGGATTCGGGAACGCCCGGCGCGGATTCCCTCGACAGAAGTGCCCGGTGCGCCTGACGAATCTTGTTGCAGCAGGAGTTCGCCGGAGGCTGCCATGAGACTGTTCCGCAATCGGTCGGAAGCCGGTCGACGTCTGGCCGCGCAACTGAGCGAGTTCGCCGGTCGCACCGATGTGATTGTCCTTGCCCTTCCCAAGGGCGGTGTGCCGGTCGCGGCCGAGGTATCGTCGGCCCTCGGAGCGCCGCTCGACGTGCTTGTCGTGCGCAAGATCGGCGTGCCCTGGCAACCGGAATTTGCCGTGGGAGCAATCGCCAGCGGTGGAATGATGGTGCTCGACACTGAGACGATGAACGAGCTTGGCCTCACGCGAGCCAGCCTCGATCCCATCCTCGTGGCGGAACAGCGGGAATTGATGCGTCGGGAGAGTCTCTATAGAGGCGGACGCCCGTTTCCGACTCTCGAGGGGCAGGTGGTGATTGTGGTGGATGACGGCCTTGCCACCGGGGCGACGATGCAGGCTGCAGTAGCGGCTCTGAGGACCAGAGGACCGGCGCTTGTCGTGGTCGCCGTGCCTGTCGCGTCCCGGTCCGCATGCGCCATGCTCGACCGTGTCGTCGACCGCGTGGTGTGCGTCGCGACTCCGGAGCCGTTCTACGGTGTGGGCGTGTGGTACGACGACTTCGACCAGACTACGGATGAGGAAGTGCTCTCGCTCCTCGCCCATGGTGAGGTGCCTCTGGCGGCACGGTGATCTCACTTCGTTGAGGGAGTTGGAACACAACCGCGATCAGGCCAGGTGACGCTGACGTGACGGTCCGTTGCTTTCATGACGCATCGCGTCTTCCTGCACAGCCACGCCAACCATTCTCGCTCTCCTGGGCGACTCGTCGAGAGCCGACCGCCTCCGGGTGGCATTCGGGGCCGCACTCGAGACGCAGCATTCACAACCACAGCTGGTTGCCGCCAGCCGCGGGCCGGGCGTCGAGCTGGTCATAGTCACGCCTCACGACAACAAGGGTCATTCGGTGGCCACCACGGTGGCGGCCATCCGCGCCAGCCGGCAGGGCGCGCCGCTTTACGTCTATACTGATCGAAGCGCGGACTGCATTCGCGAGCTCATGCCGCTCGCCCGAGCCGGAGCACGGGGCATCATCATCCGCGACGTGGATGACGACGCCGTGAGCCTGAGGCGTCTGCTGGTGCGCGGGAGCCTCATGCGCGCTCTCGAGACGGTAATGCTGGCTGTGCAGCAAGTCGTGCCGGCCCGGCAGCTCCCGCTGTTGATGCTCTGCATCGAGCATATCGGTGAGCCGCAAACCGCCGGCGCTTTCGCCCGCCGGTTGGGCGTGAGTCGCAGGACGCTGTCGGCGTGGGCGCGCAAGTCGGGCGCGCGCGGTGTGCGGCCATTGAGCGCGAAGTGCAGGGTCCTGGCCGCCATTGAACTGATTCGCGACTCCGGGCGTTCGCTCGAGCATGTCGCCCACGCGCTGCGGTTCTCGTCCTCGGCGCACCTCCACAACACGGTCAGGCGTTACACGGGGATGCTTCCTCGCGAAGCCGCCGCGAACGGCCTGACCCACTGGTCCCGCCGCCTCCTCACTGCGACGCCCACCGACGCGGCGCCGGTTCGAGAGGAGCGTCCGCGAGGTCGCTGATTCGGGTTCTGCCTCCCCGGGAAACCAGGTCGCCTCCCCGGGAGTGGCTCATTCCGCCTAACGCTGCGACCTTGCACTCGTGTCAGGGCGCTGCCCCTGAGGAGCAATCAAACAATGACCCGTCGTCACGAAGCATCAACAAGCACCCGCCGCCCTGGTTGCCTGCTCCTGGCTGGAACGCTCGTGGCATCGCTGGCTGCGGGGCGCGTCGCCCTGGCATCCACTCCGCAACGCGGCGAGATGTGCACCGTCAGCGCGGAGCCCGCTCGGCGGCTGGAACTGGGCGACGGGCGGATCGTGTCGGTCGACGTGCAGAGCGTTGCGACGTCCGGAGGTTCGGTGATGGCCGTCGGGCGGCACGCCTACGTCTTCCCGCGAACCGCGAACCCGCTGACCTCACCGACTCTGCTGGACTCGATCATCGGGGTCGTCATTGACGGGCGCGGCAACACGTCACTGGTCACCAACCCCGTGCGCACGCGACACGTGCTCTTCCCTCGTGTGGCGGCTGCGCCGGACAGTTCGTTCCACGTGCTGTTTGTCACGAGCAGCGACAGCGCCGAGGTTCAGACTACGCCGCTGGATACGGCCACAATCTGGTATGCGAGGTTCGGCAACGGTGCGTGGACGAGGCCGGAGCCTGTGGCCTCGGTGCGCGCCGGATTCCTGCAATCGGAATCCGCGGAGCTCCTCGAACACGACGGGTCGCCGGAGTTCCTGTTCCCGTTCGTCGATGCCGGGCAGGGTTCCAGCAGTGGAGGCGTCATCCTCCTTCGGTGGCGGCAAGGGGTCTGGTCCGCCGACACACTGCGCACGCGTGTGGTGACGCCGTTCGTGCGCGCCCTCAATGGGCCGGACGGCCGGTCGCTTGTTGCCGTGATCGCCCAGGCCATTCCGCGAGGCGGCAGGATTCCAGCGGACGAGCTGTACGTTGTCCGGTTCGACTCAGCCTGGAGTGAGCCGCGTCGAATCGGAGGCGATGGGCGGCGCCCTGTCACTCTGCCGATTCTGACGACCGTTGGCGATACGATCGTCGCGTCGTGGATCAGCTGGCGTCCGATGCGTCAGGAAACCAGCCGGATTGATTGGCTTCGCATTGATCCCGGTGGCCGCGTTGTCGACGGGCCAATGGTGGACGCGGGAAACGCCACCTTTCCTTTCGAAATGATCGGAGTGGACAACCGGTATCCGCTCTGGCTCTACCACGGAGAACCAGGGGGCAGCACTGTCTCGCTCGTTATGGCTTCGGGTTCAGGTCTTGTTCGCCTCGGCAGCATACCGATGCCGTTTGAGAACCCGAAGCCAAAAGCCATCGCGCTGACTCCCACGCGAATCCTCGTGTTCACGATGAAGCAAGGGACCGCTGACAACGAGCCCATGATCGCCTCGTACACGACTGCCCTGGAGATTCGCTGCCCGAGGTCGGCGCAGCGGTAGCACCTCACCACCCCGGAGGAGAAATGCGTGATCGGTATCGCAGTCTGGTAGCAACGATCGCAACAAGCGCACTGATCGCTTGTGGCGACGCAGCCGTTGGCGATGTCACGGCACCACCTCTCGCTGCGACGCCGGCTGCGCCGGTCGCGAATGAATGGCCCTCCGTAGACGATTACACGGACAGCGACATACCGAGCACCATCGGCCTCACGATTCACGTCGACCCGCGCTTCGAGGACGATTTCAGGACGTTCACCGTTGTCGCGACGGTCCACTTCGAATGGGTGAATGAGGTCTCGGCCAGCGTAAGCGCATCCCTGATCAACAAGAATGGAACCACTGTCAACCAAGGGTCGGCGGGCATGCAATACTCGCGGCTGGCCCTCCCTGTCCCGGAGGGAGACACGACGTTCACGGTGCGGATCTCGACCAACAACATCACCTGTGGCCTGGTCGGAAAGAGCAGCGTCAGCGGAAACGCCGCGCAGAAGGCGATCGATGTCAGGCTCGTGCAAGTGGTTCTCTTCAGCCAGGTGATCCTTCCAACGAATGGTCCCGACGTCCTCCAACCAGCCTGCCCGGACCCGGACGCCCCGGCCCCTCCAAGCGGCGGCGGAGGCGATGACTTCGAGACCTGCTACACAGTGTGGCGCGAGCTCTGGTCCTGGGACTATCTCACCCGCCAGTTCACGCTGATCAATGAATGGGTCATCGGCTCGTTCTGCTACGTCTACCAGATGACGTAGCGTCATCGGTGAATCAACGCCTAACGAACATCCACACGCGACATCAGAGGAGCAGTGATATGGATACATCTGTGCGGTACCTGCTGGCCTTCGCGGCAATCACCAGTGCGGCGACGCCCCTGCCAGCGCAGGAAACGGAGCCACTCGGCGCTGCCCGCGTCACCCTCGTCGCCGGCACGGCGCCAACACGTGGTGGACGGACCGAGGTCGTGCGGCGCGCGCAACGCACGCCCCAGAACCTCGTGCTCGTCGACCGGAACGCCACTGCCGAGGACCTCGCCGCGGCTCTGGTCATGATCAATGCGTTGCGCATGCAGTACGGCGACACCCTGACGAGTGATTTCCGCGCTCGTCCCGAGACGGTTCGCCCCGGACCGACCTGGCAGCAAAGCGCGTATCGCACCTGGCTGGTGACGCAACTCGTGCGATTGCGCGCTGCGCCACAAGCCGATGTTTCCGATCTCGGCGTGGTCAAGGCGGTACAGATCACGCTTCCGGCCCCGAGCGGTGGGGCCAGTACTACCCCAGCGGGACGAAGGTAGGACCGGTCGTCCGCAGTCGCTCCAGTGTCACGCCAGAGCAACCTCACGCGCATGGGACTCCGCGATGATCGGGGTCCCATTCGCAGTGCATCCCCGGGGGTGCGCTGTCAGCGCTGGACACCGTCGTGGTGCGGGCCCCGTTAGGCGGAGCGATCGCGCCCGCGGGTCGGTATCGGCCCTGCGGCGCCGCGTAGGGAAAAGAGAAGCCCGGGAATCCCCGTTGCCTGACAGCCTCGTCAGGTCTCCCGGTGCGACACTCAGGGGAACACTGCTCCCCGACAAGGCCGCCGGCCAATCCGACGGGCCGAGTCCGGGACGCGAATACGTAGGTGGTGACTGAATGACGCGTGTCACTACATGCGTCCGGCTACCGCGACTGCGGCGAGCCGGGCAATCCAGGAACCAGACCTGCCAGCGAACGTGACATGAGCTACCAGCCCAGGTTGGAACTTTCCGCCCGGCACGGTGGATCGAACACCGCCCCCGAGTCGCGATTGGAAGGAGAACCCACAATGACACCCATGGTCCGCCGGCCGCTGAGTCAGACGCGGTCGCTTCTCGCGCCATTCCTCCTCGCGGTCGCCCTTCTCGCGCCGGCCACGAGCAATGCCCAGTACTTCGGGCGCAACAAGGTCCCGTACGAGCGCTTCCGTTTCGAGGTGCTGAGGTCGCCACACTGGGACGTTCACTACTACCAGGAAGAGGCGACCGCCGCGCGTGATGCGTCGCGCATGCTCGAGCGCTGGAACACCCGGTTCTCGTCAGTCATGGCGCACACGCTCTCGAAACGGAAGCCGGTGATCCTGTACGCCGACCATCCCGACTTCCAGCAGACGAACGTCATCAGCGGCACGCTGACCGAAGGCACGGGCGGCGTGACCGAATCGCTCCTGGACCGCATGGTCCTGCCGATGACCGGCTACTACGCCGAGACGGACCACGTCCTGGGCCACGAGGCTGTCCACGTCTTCCAGTATGACATCGCCAACAAGACGGAGAAGAACCTCAACTTCGAGCGCATGCCGCTCTGGTTCGTCGAGGGAATGGCCGAGTACCTGTCGGTCGGACCCGAAGACGCGCACACCGCGATGTGGTTGCGCGATGCGCTGCAACGCAATGACCTGCCGACCATCAATGACCTGACGAACAGCGGGAAGTACTTCCCGTATCGTTATGGCGAGGCGCTCTGGGCATACATCGGCGGAACCTGGGGCGATGACAAGGTGCAGGCGCTGTTCCGTTCCGCGCTGGAAGTCGGCATCGACCAGGCGACCATAAAGACGCTTGGGATGCGCACCGACACGCTGTCACGGCGGTGGCATGACGCGATTCGCGCGGCCTACGGTCCCATGCTCGAAGGGCGCACCGCGCCACGCGCCACGGGTCGCTCGCTGATCGCGCCGAAACCCGGACGTCCGGAGTACTTTGTCGGGCCGGCGGTCAGCCCCGACGGAAAACTCGTCGCCTATTTCCACAGCGGGATTCGCGGTGTGGAGCTGAAGCTCGTCGATGCCGCCACCGGTGAGGATCGCGGCACGCTCGCCGCACCCGGCCTTTCCACGCGCTTCGATGCGTTGAGCTTTCTCTACTCCGCCGGGAGCTGGTCGCCGGACGGCAAGCGACTGGCCTTTGTGTCGTACTCGGAAGGCGACAACGAGATCGACATCGTCAACGTCGGCTCGCGCGACATCGAACGCCGGATCAAGCCGAATGGCGTCGGCGCCATCAGTACGGTGGCGTGGTCGCCTGACGGAGAGCGGCTCGCATTCTCCGGCATGACGGGCGGTATCAGCGATCTCTATCTGTTCGAGCTCGCCTCGGGCATGACCCGCCGCCTGACGAACGATCTGAACGCGGACATGCAGCCGGCCTGGTCGCCCGACGGTTCGACGATCGCCTTCATTACGGACAGGGACGTTCCGTTGCCCGAAGGCGTGGAAGCGGGCTCAGACTTCCGCCGCCTGTCGCATGCGCCGCTCCGCCTCGCGGTGGTCGACGCCACGTCGGGTAGCGTGCAGGTGCTGCCAGCCATCCCCGGCGCGAAACACGTCAGTCCGCAGTTCACGGCGGATGGCCGCTCGATTCTGTTCGTCTCCGATCGCGGAGGCTACAGCGATCTCTATCGGCTCGAGGTCGAAAGCGGCGCCCTGTTCCAGGTCACGCGCGCGGCCACCGGCATCAGCGGCATCTCCGAGTTCTCGCCCGCGCTGAGCGTGGCCCGCGGGACCGGCACGACGGTCTTTTCGGTCTTCGAGCAGGGCGGGCTCATGCTCGCGTCACTGAGCCAGGCGGAGATCGCCGGCGAACGGCTCCCCGCGCCTGACGTTTCGGCGCCTGCCACGGCCGCGCTACTCCCCGGAGGCGGGGTTGGCGAACGCGGCGTCGTCCGGGGCTACGTCACCGACTTTGCGGACGGTCTGCCGATGGACACGACGATCAGCGGCCGTCCATACCGCGCCGGCCTGAAGCTGGCGTACATCGGCCCGCCTTCGCTGGGCGCCAGCATCGGCGGACCCTTCGGAACGACGGTGCAGGGCGGCGCGTCGGCGTATTTCTCGGACCTCCTCGGCAATCACTTCCTCGGCGTCGGGGTGCAGGCGTCAGGCACGCTGCGTGACATCGGCGGCCAGGCGCTCTACATCAACTCGGAGCGACGCTGGACCTGGGGCGTGAGCGCGGAACGGACGCCGTATCTCTACGCCTTCGGCACGGTTTCGCCCGCTGGGCTCGAGTACATCCTGGCCCACGTCGCGGTTACGGGGGGATCCGTCCTCACGCAATACGCGCGCAGCGCATCGAACCGGATCGAGATGAGCGCCGGTTACCAGCATTACGACTACTACTTCGAGTCGCGCAACCTGCTGGGCGGCGACACACAGCCGATTGAATCGCCGGCGCCGCTGGGGTTGGGCCGCGCCTCCATCGCGTATGTGGGAGACGACGCATCGATGGGTTACACATCGCCCTTCGCCGGCACGCGGTTCCGGTTCGAGGCCAGCCCCACCATCGGCTCGCTGAACTACCAGACGTACACCGCGGACGTTCGTCGTTATGCATTCATGCGGCCCTTCACGCTCGCGTTCCGCGGAATCCACTACGGACGCTACGGCCGCGACTCCGACAGCGATCGCATCGGTTCGATCTTCCTTGGTGACCCGACGCTCGTTCGCGGTTACTCCTACGACTCGTTCGATTCGCGGGACTGCAACCCCGACCCAAACGGGTCGCTTGGCACCAGCACGTGCCCGCAGTTCGATCGCCTGCTGGGCAGTCGTGTCGGCGTCGCCAATCTGGAGTTCAGGATTCCGCTGTTCGGCGCGCGGGGTCTCGGCTTGATCGAGTCAGCGTTCCCGCCGCTCGAGATCGCGCCATTCTTCGACGCCGGCGTTGCCTGGACGGGAACGAGTGCACCGGTGTGGTCGTCCGCGTCGAACTCCGCGGATCGCACGCCCGTCATGTCGACCGGCGTCACGTCGCGGCTGAACCTGTTCGGATTCGCGATTCTCGAGGTCTACTACGCGAGGCCGTTCCAGCGTCCCGGCCGCGGTGGCGTGTGGGGATTCCTGCTGCAACCGGGCTGGTAAGCCCGAGGGTCTGGATGGCGGCCCACCTCATAATAGAGGTGGGCCGCCTTTCATTTGATGCCAGAACCGGTCGTTCCGGCCGGCAGGTCGCGGTGAAATCCGGTTGCCACAACCGGTAGCGGACTCCGCCACGCGGAGTATTGCGGTGGCCTGTCCCCGCGCCACGAAGAGGCCATCCTCTTGACTCGCCGACCTGATCGCCGGCGATTAGAGCCAGCCATCAGCGGCCTGGGCTATCGAACCGCGGCCCGCTGTGGCGCGCTCCGACCGTCAGGAGGCATCGTGCCACGCCCCGTCATGCAATTCGTTAGGCATCTGTCGTTGCTGGCCGCGCTGTGCTGGTCCGCGGATGCGGTCCAGGCGCAAGTGCGGATCTCCCGTGATCGCCTGTCACCGCAGCAGCGCGCCGCCATTGCGCGCGGCGCCGTGCTGAAGCAGACGCCAACGACAACCGACACCGTGCCGCCGCAGGCCAGCTCCGTGATGCTCGGCAGGAACGAGGTCCTGATCGCGCGCACCCGCGCGCCCTATCTCGAAACCGTGGTGCCCAGGGTCGACACCGCGCCCGGCGGCGCGCCCGTCACCGGGCAGGATTCGGTCTATGGGCTCGGGATCGAGGTCATCGGTGTGGTGCCGGGCACCTCGCGCCAGGTCACCTACAAGCCCGTGTTCATCCGGCACGGGGCCGCGCGCTACTCATCGCAGGCCAACGGGTACGAGGGTCACTTCAGCGTGGGGGTCGTGGATGCCGGCGGGGCATCAGTCGGCTACGAGCTGGCGACTCCGCTGACGATGACGTTCGGCGGCGATCCGGAGACGTATGAACCGCCCAACCTCTCGGTCCTGCGGGCCGGTGACGTGCCTGCCCGCGTTCGACTCGTGTCGCGAACGGCCAGGGACTCGGTTTCGATTCGCATCTTCATGGGTGATGATGTCGGCATTCCGTTCACGATGCCGATTCAATCGGCGCTCGAATTCGTCAGTCCCCCGCCGAAGATCCAGGCTTTCGGCGTGGACCTGGCCACGTATGTCATTCGGGTGAACGGATCGGGTGGTCCGTCGGCCCGCATTGGCGTGAACACGACACGCGGCTCGCTCGACAAGAACGAAATAGAGCTTGGGCAGAGCGGATCCGGCACCGTTCGTCTCAGGTCGGGTGGCGGTCTCGGTACAGCCACGCTGTCCGCCGTGTCGCCGAACATGCTGTCGGCATCGACCGACGTGATGTTCGTCTTTCCGACGCTCTTCCTGATCTTCATGCTCGCCGGCGGACTGACCGGCGCCCTGTTTGCCGACGCTCAAGCGAAAAAGCGAAAAGGAACGCGACAGGGCGTCCCGAAGTTCATCGGTGCGATCCTCGGCGGCATCATCGCAACGGCAGTCTACGTGGGACTCGGCATCAACCTGCTGGGGGTCGTGGTGTCCGCTCCCCTCGTGAATGAAATCGCCGTCTTTGCCTTCGCCGCGCTCGGTGCCGCGTTCGGACTGAGAATCGCGGCGGGCGGCGCGCCCGCGGCTCCCTAGTGCCGTTCCAACTTGATGTCGCGAATTGGTGCGAGGCACGGCACATCGTCCGCCGACTGCACGTAGTCGACCTTTCCAGGCGGGACAAGTTGGAACGACACTAGTCAGTCACACGTCGCGTCGCTGGGGAGACCGTGCAGCGTCCACGGTCTCCCCGGTTGGACCTACTTCGTTCGCGTCGCCCACCAGGTCCCCTGCTGGACAATGGTTGGGTTTTCGCTGTGAAGCGTGCGGAATGATCCATCGATGCGGTCTCCCCGCAGCTCGCCGCGAAAAATGGTAGTCAACTGGCAGCTGCAGTCAGGTGATGGATACGGTTCGATGGTGCCACTCACCGTTGAGCCGGTGACACGGACGAAGCGGATCGTCAGCACCTGGTTCGCCTGACGGCGCGTTGTCGCCGCTCGCATTGCATCGTCGTGCGTCATCCCGCTTTCGCGCGCGACCATGACGACATCGCCGTATGCGGTGTCGCGGCCCGACTGGAGCGTGAAGAAGATGCTCCCTGAGCGCCCCGTCTCCACGCTGCGGTACTCCCCGGTCCATTCCCCGGCCAACGCGTTGATTTCGGTCGGCGCGCCGGTCACGGGCACCGGCGCCGGATTCAGAGCGCAGGCGGCCGTGAGCGCCAATGCTCCCACCCATGCGGATCTCATGTTGTCCTCCAGTCGTTGCGAGGTCGCAAGACCTCGCGGTCGGAGAGTACTCGGAACGGTGCATGCCTCTCGTCAGCGATCACCCGGCCCATGTAGGGCGATGCCCTACACGCAATGAATGCGGTTTCGCAAAAGAGCGCCACGCGATCGCGAGACCGCGGAACCCGCTGGCTGACTGGCGATCAAGCTCCCTTTCGCGGTGAGTCGCGTGCGTAGCGCACTCAGCGAATACGCCACGGATGTGCTCGCACGCAATCGGCGTCGCTTCGGGGTCATATTGAAAAGCAGAAGGGCCTTGCGGACTCCAGCGACGGCGAAATGGCGACTCAACGGAAATCCAACGGATCGGAGCCGCGCCAGCGGATCCTGCTTCTCGAGTCCGATCCGGCAGACGCAGACATGATCGCGCGGGCCCTGCGAGCCGATTCGCACGACGCCGATATCCTGCGTGTCGAAACCGAATCGGCGTTCGCCGAAGCGCTCGATCGCTTCGAGCCGGACGTTGTCGTGTCGGGAAGCGTGGATGGCCTCAACCCGCGCGATGCGCTGCAGATGTCACGACAACGTCATCCGGAAGTTCCCTTCGTGGTGATCGCCGAGGGTATCGATCGTGCTGTCGTCGATTCACTGAGAGCGGGCGCGGCGGACCTGATCAGCAAACACGAACTGGAACGACTTCCGTCGACAGTGGACACGGCGCTTGCCCAGCGCGCGCCGCTGCGCCGGCTGTCCCGTCGCCAGCGGGAGGTTTTCCGACTGCTCGCCAGCGGCGTATCGATGCGCGACATCGCCAGCCGGCTTGGTCTCTCTCGCAAGACTGTCGAGACGCATCGGGCGCAGGTGATGGTGCGCCTGGGAGCGCGTCACCTTCCTGAGCTGGTACGGCTGGCCATCCGACTCGGCATCGTATCGGCCGATGATCCGGCGCCGGATCCCGAGCAGTCGTAAACAGCGAGTGCTGAGGCTAGGAGGTCAGAGAATGCGACCTCAGATGGTCTGAATCGAAAGGACGTCGCCCGGTTCTTCCGTCCTGTTCGCGGGGTCGAATGACAGGCATTATTGGCGTTCCCATCCACACGCCAATAATGCGTCTTCTTCGACAGGTTCTCCTCGGCCTCCTCATCCCCGCCGCTGCGGTGGCTCAGCGCGGCGACTCGGTCATCGCGATCGTTGGCGGAACGTTGATCGACGGCAACGGTGGCCAGCCCGTTCCCAACGCGACGATTGTGGTGCGTGGCGGCCGCATCGCGCTGGTTGGCAGTTCGACGACGGTCGCAGCGCCGCGAGGCGCGCGCGTCATCGATGCCGCCGGGAAGTTCATCACGCCGGGGTTCGTTGATGCGAACGTGCACGTCTCCATCTACAGCGGCCTGGAAAACTTCGCGCGGTACCAGGATCGATTCACCGATGTGGCAATAGAGGCGGCACAACGCCACCTCAAGGTGGGCGTCACCACCGTCCGCGATTCATACGGCATGATCGCCCCGCTTGGCGCGGCCCGTGAAGCCTTCCGCGCCGGACGAGTGCCGGGGCCGCGGCTGCAATTCGCCGGCAACATCGTCGGATGGGGCGGACCGTGGTCGTTCTCGTTCACCGGTCGACCCCCCGAGAATCTGTCGCTGCTGCAGGAGCAGATGAACGACGCCATCACCCGCGGTGGCGGTGAAGAACTGGTGAACATGGAGCCCGACTCGCTGAGGGCGGCCATCAACCGCTACCTGGACCTTGGTGTCGACTTCCTCAAGTTTGGCGGAACGTCGCACTTCGGCTTTCCGATCTTCATCGGGTTCTCGGAACGCGCCCAGCGCGTTATCGTGGACGCCGTGCACCAGCGGGGCCTCGTCGCTGAGACACACTCGACGACGCCCGAAGGCCTGCGCGTGTCGCTCGCGGCCGGCGTCGATCTCGTTCAGCATCCCGAAGTGCTCGATGTGCCGATCTCCGACGATCTGGTGAAGATGTTCGTGGAGCGTGGCGTCGTCTGCGGGATGCTCGCGAACACCATCACCGGCAAGCCGTGGCAGGATTACATCAAGCGCCGCACGCGTGAGGATTCAGCGCGCATCGCGCGGGCCGACAGCGCCAAGGCACTCACCGCCGCACGCCAGCGCACCGAGGCTGAATTGCGCCGAGACCGTGGCGACGTAGGACTCGGCATTCGTCGCGTGAACGCGCAGAAGCTGATCGCCGGTGGCTGCATCACGGCGATTGCCACCGACAACTACCTGGGCCTCGCGCCCGAATTCCGCCGCGACCCGAAGCCTGACTGGCAGGAGCCGGGGCTGGGGTCGCTGGCAGCGATCGAGGGCCTGGTGGAGCTGGGCATGACGCCGCTGCAGGCCCTCACCGCCGCCACGAAAAACGGCGCCATCGCCAGCAAGGGGCTGAAGGACTATGGAACGCTCGAAGTCGGAAAGTCGGCGGACCTGCTCTTGTTAGGCGCCGATCCCGTGGCCGACATCAGGAACATCCGGAAACTCGAACTCGTGATGTCGCGAGGCCTCGTCGTGGATCACGGTTCACTGCCGACGATCCGGATCTGGACGCGGGCACCGTGACTCGTGACTCGTGACTCGGCACTGCTCAGCGCACGGGGCTCGGCGCTAGCGTCTGGCCTTCGTGCGCCTTTCACGACCTCCGCTCCGCACTTCAGTGCGATGGCCGCTAAAAAAACCGCCCCGGTTGTTCACCGGGGCGGTTCACAAAGATCCTTATCGACCGCTGTCCACGGGTGGACGTCTCATCCGCGGCGCGCGAGGTGCCATGCCCTGATTCCCCGGCGCGACGCTGTCAGGAGGGTTCATTCCGCGAAAGCGCCGCATCGTGCCCAGTGCGTCGTCAGGCATGCCGGGGCGACGACCGTCGAACCAGCGCGGACCGAATCCGTCCTGCCCACGCATGCCGGCCGGCGGACGCATTCCACCGCCCATTCCCATGCGGCCGCCCATGCCACCCTGACGCATCCTGCCGGGCTGTCCCATTCGACCCTGCCCAACACCACGCTGGCCACCGCGCATCGTGCTCATGCGGCCGGCCTCGAAGCCACGACGCTCGGCCATCCGCTCGCGGACGTGAACGCGCTGCGAATCGGTGAGGACGGCCATCGCCGCGACGCGGGCGACGGAGTCATTGCGGACGATGACGCGCCGCAGCGCGCGCATCGAGTCACCTTCGGCACGGAAGGCCGCGATCTCCTCTTCCGAGGACGGGCGAGTGCGCGGCCGCAACGAATCGAGTCGAGTGCGCAGCCTGGCGCGCACGCCCTCGTTGCGCTGCAGCAACGTCCGCTCGATGGAATCGAGCTGCGTGAGCTGGCGCGCGCTCAGATCCAATTCCCTTCGCATGTCGATGAGCGGCGCCACCGGGTTGCCACCGACACGTCCCGGGCCCTGCCCCATTCCACGCTGTGCATGCATCGCGACGGGCATCGTCATCGCAAGGGCGAAGACGGCGGCGCGGGTGCTGTTGTTCATCATGATTACTGACTCCTCCACTGTGCCTGCTAAGTCGTTGGCGTGGCACGGCGAGGAATGGGTTCTTCCCTGTCCCCGTCTGCCGTCGCACAGTCTGACGCCCTCAACCGCGCGCCGTTAACCCTTCGCCTTGGCCTTCCCGGGCGCTGGGGCGGGTCGTGGCGGCGCGGGAGGCCTGGGCAGGCTGGGCGCCTTGCTGATGGAGAGCCGGATGTTGGCTTCGGCCAACGCGCGTACCCGGAGGTCCGCCACGGACGCGCGCACTGACGTGGCTTCAGCGCGCTGCACCTCACCCGAAAGGACGATGCCTTCCGTCAGCGTACGGTTCATCCCCTGTTCCGCCATCTGGCTGAGTCGCCCGATGAGTTCAGCCTCGGACACACGGGCACGATCGCGAAGAAAATTCCGCATCTCCTCGCCCTTGAGCCAATCGAACCCGCGAACGAGGAGGTTGGCGCTGCCAACGTCCACGTCGAGGTCGGGCACGTGCAGCTCGCGGCGTTCGCGATCGAGCGCGGGAGTGCCGGTGAACCAGAGACGACCGTGCACGGCGCCGCTGAGCGTAATGCCAAGTCCGACGCGTCCGCCGCCGATACCCATTACCTCGACGTCGTCGATCTTGAGCCGACGCCCGGCCTGCTCGAACTCGCGCCCGACCAGGACGCGACCCAGCAGGGCTTTGGCCACCGGATAGGCGAGCGAGCCTTCGAGCTGGACGTGCGCTCCGTCGCCTACCTTGGACAGTGGACCAAGCCGGGGCAGGGGCTTCATCAGCTCGAACTCGTTAGGATACGGCCCGGTGACCACGCGCGGCGACGCAACGAGCCGCAATCGCGCGATGACCGTATCGCGGTTCGCCGTTATGGGCCCCAGCTGTGCGCTGTACGGCGCCATGAGCATGTAGACGCTGTCCGTGAACCGAATCGGGCGCTGCAACTGGCGCCAGAGTTGCTCGAACCGCGCTCGTGAATCCCAGCGCGCCACCCCTTCATCGATTGCGCTGAGACCCTGTTCGAGGAGATTCCGCGTGGCCTCGATCACCCGGTTCGTGACGTCGATGCGGAACACAGTCACCCGGCATCGATCACGCGAGCTGTCGCTGACCGGTTCGAGTCTGCCAATGCGCGTGCGGGTTCGCAGGCGCCAGTCCGGCGTGATCTCGGCGCTCGTAATCAGCGTTGCCGCGATGCGCGGCCGAGGTACGCCGCCGGTGCCGCAGGCGGCGCTGATCTGCGGTCCGATCAACGGCAGGTACCAGCCCCGCGCCTCGTACTCGACGATGGTGGAGAGCGAGACGGTGCGGCCGTCGAGGCGAAGCCGGAACGGTGATCGCGCCACGGCGAAAGCGAAATGCGCGCGCCGGTTGTCGCCCGCCTGAAGGCGCTGCGTGATGTCGCCGTATCGCCGCGGAATGGCGCGCTCCAGGGAGTCCATGGCGTCGGACATGTCGTAGGTGATCGGCGCCTCCACGACCGAAGCGGGCAGCGGCGGGACCGAATCGGGGAGGTCGGCGAGCACCACCGGAGGCGGCGCGTCGATGGTGAGCGGGTTGGTCAGGGTGTGGTAGACGTACCAGCCTGCGGCGCCCATGACGATCAGCAGCGCAATCAGGATGGCCCGCCGCACAGGGTGCTTCAGCTCTTCCGCGGCGCGGTGTACGACATGGGTGGCGGTGGCTCTCAGGCGCTCGATGGGCACTCGCTACGGTAGCACTCGCGCACGCACCCGCGACAGTCACCGAAAGGGTTGTTCGCATCCTCCGCCCCGGTGCGATGCGCCATAAATTGCGACGGTCCGAAGTCTGTGCCTTTTTGGCCGCTCTGGAGTCCGCATGCAGCTGCTCGTCATTCGACATGCCATTGCGATGGAGCGCGAGGAATACGCGCATACCGGCCGGCCGGACTCGGATCGTCCGCTGACGGACACCGGGCGGCGGCGCATGCGCAGGAACGCACGCGGCCTGCAGCGGATCTCGCCGCTTCCCGACCTGATCGGGACCAGTCCCTGGCTTCGCGCCGCTGACACGGCCCGCGTGGTGGCAGAGACGTTAGGTGTGGAGCTCATGGAAACCGTGGATGCCTTGCTGCCGGACCGTCATCCACGGGAGCTCGCCGACTGGCTCAATGCGAGGGACGACTTGCCGGCCGTGGCCGTCGTGGGTCATGAGCCGCACCTCGGGGAGGTCGTGACCTGGCTGATCGGCGGCAACCAGGGCACGCACGTCGAATTCAAGAAGGGCGGAGCGTGCCTGCTTCGCATCGATGGCCGGGTGGACGCCGGATCGGCGATGCTGCAGTGGCACCTCACGCCGTCGCAGCTTCGCGCGCTCGCCGATTGACCATCGGATGACCCTCGACGCGTCGATCCTCGACGATACGGCTCCGCGATCTGCCCGACTCGTCGCACTGTCGCTGGTGGAGGACCTGGCGCGCGAGCGGGATCGCCTGGCCGCCGAACGCGGCAGCGAGACGCTGCACGACTTCCGTGTCGCGCTGCGCAGGCTGCGCAGCTGGCTGCGGCTCCTGGCGCCATCGCTCGAGGGCAGCCTTCCGAAAGCGTGTGTGCGCCGTCTCCGCCGCATGGCGCGCGAGTCGAACGCCGGCAGGGACGCTGAGGTCTTCCTGGCGTGGCTGAGGACCACCGAGGGTCAGCTCTCGACTCGGGACCGGCCGGCCGTTCAGTGGCTCATCGAGCGCTTCCAGCGCCAGGAGCGTGAGGCCGAATCGGAGCTCGAAGCGCGGCTCAAGCGCGACTTTCAGCGGACGCGCGAGCGCCTGGAAGAACGGCTGTCGACGTATCGTGTCGAGGCGCATGTGCACGGGGGCGTTCGCGAGGCGCTCTTCAGCACCGTCATCGCCGCCCTGTTGCGCGAGCTGGCCGAGGACCTGAGGCGCCGGCTCAAGCGCGTTCGATCGGTGGATGACGCGAATGAGGCGCACCAGGCGCGCATCACCGGCAAGCGGCTGCGCTACCTGATCGAGCCCATCGCGCAGCACGTGGCGGCCGGTCCCGTACTGCTCGCGCAACTCCGCGGTCTTCAGGACGTCCTGGGTGATCTCCACGACGCCCACGTCTGGCTCCTCGTCCTGCGACACGTGGTTGCTGAACTCGCCATGGAAGAGGGGCGGCGCATGACCAGCTCGCTTACGACGGTTCAGCGGGGGCGCAAGCGCTCCGCCGAGAGCAAGGGTCCGCCACGATCCGGGTTGATTTCACTCGCACGCCTCGCGCACGAACGCGCGGTGACCGCGTTCGAGCGATTCAGTGCCGATTGGGGCGAGGGTAAGGCAAAGGCGTTCTATCACGATATCGTCGAACTGGCGGAGCGACTCGACGCCAGGACCCTCGTCGTGCTCGAAATCGAGCGAAAGTTCCTGCTCAAGCGGCTTCCCGAGAAAATGCCTTCTGTGACCGTGCTCAACATGGAGCAGGGGTACCTCCCCGGTGACCGCCTCATCGAGCGCCTGCGAGCCGTGGAAGTGGGCCGCCGGCGAACATACCTGCGGACCGTGAAGGTCGGCGCCGGCCTGGTACGCAGCGAGCTTGAGGAAGAGACCAGTGCGGAGGTGTTCCGCACGATGTGGCCGCTCACGAAGGGCAAGCGCCTGTCGAAGCGGCGGCACCGCGTACCGCAGGGCGACCTGACCTGGGACATCGACGAGTTCACGGATCGCGAACTGGTTCTCGCGGAGATCGAGCTGCCGTCAGCGGACACGCCGGTCGAAATCCCGGACTGGCTGGAGCCATGGGTTGACCGTGAAGTCACGGGTGACTCGGCGTACCTGAACTGGACCCTGGCGAAGTAGGATCGTGAATCATGAATCATGAATCATGAATCGTGACGTCCGACATCCGACGTCCGGTGTGCGATGCCTGATGCCTGATGCTAGAAGGCTTCTCCGATTCCCACACTGATCCCGAACGACCCGCGACCGATTCCAAGGTCCAGGCGCGCGACGGTTCGCTCCCTGGGCGAGAGAACGTAGCGCAAGCCGGCGCCAATGCTGGGGTACCAGGTCTGGGTGCCGAGCTTCGAGAATGCCGGCGCGACGGTGCCGGCCCCCGCGAACGCGACCGCGCCGACTCGCCGCCAGTGCGCCGAACGGACCTCCGCCTGCGCGGTCAGCGCGTGCTGGTCGCGATATCGCCCCCTGGGATAGCCGCGCATGGCGCTATCTGCGCCGATCATCGGCATCTGGTCGAAGGGCGCGGTGCCGGAAAGCGCGTCATACTGCAGTTGAAACGCGGCGACGTGATTGGTGCCGAATGTCTGATACCGCCGGGCGTCGAGTGTCAGTCGCCTGAAGGCGTGGTCGGCACCGAGCACCTTCGCCGCCACCGACGGTAGCAGTCGCGCGTAGGTGCCGGTGCGTGGGGAGCCGACATTGTCGCGCGAGTCGATCACCAGGCCCAGCTCCGTGCTGACGACATCGCTGCCTGACGAACCGGGGAGCGCGCCTTGAACGAGCACGCGGCCGGCTTCGGCCTTCCGTAACCGCGACCGCACGTAGCGAACGCCGGCATGCAAGAGGATCGAGTTGCGCCATCGCCGCTCGGCGAAGAGCTGCGCCGTGGCTACGCCGCTCTTGTACCATTCCTCCGCGCTGTCCGGCGTTTCCGGTCCCAGGCCGAAGAACGGCAGCGGATATGACTGGTACTCGAGACGAATGCGCTGTCGGCCCGCGTTTCCATCTGACCAGCGATCGAGCTGGAGATAGGACTTGGCATGCCCCTTTGCCGTGGCGGTCGCGTATGACGAGAGCGATGACGGCCGCGTGGTGGGGTCGCCGCGAACGCGGAAGCGGAAGAAGGCGGTCGCGCCGTACTGCAGTCCCGTGACTTCCGAGTAGCTGGCGACCGGGAGTGCGGTGAGGCGGTCAGGGGGCACGGAGTCGCGCGGCACAAGCGCGTCCTGGACCAGGACGGCGGATACCAGCAAGCCGGCGACAGGGAGCACGGACCGATTATCTGCTTCCGGATCTGCTGATGCAATGGGAGCTGGATCGCCTCAATCTGGAAAACGGAACAACGGCTGCTACGTTGCAGCCTCCGATGTCCGCCATCCGCCATCCGCCATCCCGTGAACCTGTTCGTCGTCACCAACGACTTTCCGCCGCGCATCGGCGGCATCAACTACTACGTCGACCAGATGATGCGACGGTTCGCGCCTGGCAGCGTGACCATCTTCACGTCGCGGTTCGCGGGCTGGGAGGCATTCGACCGTGAGTATCCGCATGAGGTGATCCGCCTCGAGACCGAGATGATGTTGCCGTCGCCCGCGGTGCGCCGGCGCCTGCATCAGGAGTTGCGGAGCCGGAAGCCCGACGTCGTCGTGTTCGGCGCGACCTGGCCGCTGGGTCACATGGGGCCGGCCATCACGCGGAAGCTGGGGATCCCGTACGCCGGGTTCACCCACGGACTTGAACTCACCGGCACGCTGGTCCCCGGGCTGCTCCGCCACATCGGTCGCGATGCGGCGTTGTTGACCGCGGTGTCCGAGTGGGCACGGAAGGCGCTGGGCCCGTCGTTCGGGTGGGACGGCCGGATGGAGCTGTTGCCATCGGGCATCGACACCGACCAGTTCCACGCCGGCGTGAGCGACGCCGTCGTCCGCGAGCGTCATGCGTTAGGTAGCGCGCCGGTCGTCTGCTGCGTCTCCCGGCTGGTGGCGCGCAAGGGACAGGATCTGCTGATCCGCGCCCTGCCCGCCGTGGCGCGCCAGGTGCCGGACGTTCGCCTCCTCATCGTCGGGATCGGTCCCTACGAAGCGACGCTGCGGAAACTGGCCGCCGACACGGGCGTCGCGGACCGGGTGATCTTCACCGGCGCGGCGCCGTACGCCGAACTGCCGGCCTACTTCCGCGCCGGTGACGTCTTCGCGATGCCGTGCCGCCTGCGCTGGTTCGGGTTCGATGTCGAAGCGTTAGGTGCCGTGTTCCTGCAGGGAGCCGCGGTGGGCCGGCCGGTCATTGCCGGCAACTCGGGGGGCGCGCCGGAAGCGGTGAAGCCGGGCGAAACCGGCCTGGTCGTTGATCCCACCAGGCCCGGTCCGCTGGCCGAGGCCATCACGTCGCTGCTGCAGGACCGGGAGCGCGCCGAGCGCATGGGTCGCGCCGGCGCGGAATGGGTTCACCAGGAGTGGACCTGGGAACACATGGCGGACCGGCTCAAGGGTTTCCTGGCCCGGATCCACTGACGGAAGCGATCCGCGGCCCGCGGCCTGCTGCCCGTTTCGACGCGATCACATCGTGGTAAATGTGCACGAGTCGGTCGGTCACGGACGTCCAGTCGAAGTCACGGGCCCGCTGCGCCCCGCGATCGCCTAACGACCTGGCGAACACCGGATCATCGAGCACCCGGTGGACCGCGCCCACCAGTGCTCCGGGATCGCCGGGCGGAACCAGCACGGCTTCGAGGCCGTTGCGCGCCACATCCCGGTATCCGGCGATGTCGCTGGCCACGATCGGCCGACCGGCCGCCATCGCCTCGGCCAGCACGATACCGAAGCTCTCGCCACCCGTCGCCGGGCCGAGATAGAGATCGGCGGCACGCAGGTAGGACGCGAGCCGGTCATCATCGACCCGACCGAGCATCTCGACGCGCGATCGCACCGCCGGCGGCAGAGCGTCCACGGCGTCGCGTTCGCTCCCGTCGCCGATCACCAGCAGGCGCAGGTCCGGGTACGATTCGGCCAGCCGGGCGAAGGCTTCGATCGCGATCGGGAATCCCTTCCGCTCCTCCAGCCGTCCGACGAAGAGCAGGTGACGGCCCGCCGGCAGCGTCGCCGGCCGCGCCGCCGCGAACCGCTCCACGTCAACGCCGTTAGGCACGATCAGCAGGTCCCCGTCTCCCAGCCGCGACGTCACGCTGTGACGGGCCGCCTCGGAGACGGCGATCCGCCGCGCCAGCCGGTTCCAGACCGGCCGCACCATCGGCACCGCCAGCCGGAACCAGAGGCTGCCGACGCGCTCGCGCCCCACGTTCGAATGAAACGTCGCGACCACCGGGGCGTTCGCCTGCAATACGGCGTGCATCGACACGCTCGGCACCAGCGGTTCGTGCACGTGGATGATGTCCGGCTCGGCCTCGCGCAGCGCGCGACCGACCGCGCTGGCCACCTGCGGACCGAAGCTGATCCTGGCGACTGAGCCATTCCCCCGCACCGGAACGGCGCGCCCCACGATCCAGGCGTCGTCGCGACGTCCGCGTCGCCGCCCGGGCGCGAGAATGCGGACCTCGTGCCCGAGCTGGCGCAGGTGCGCCGAGAGCTCGCGCACGTGCACCTGCACGCCGCCGGGCACGTCCCAGCTGTAGGGACACACCTGCACGATGCGAAGCGGAGCGCCGGCCGTCATGGCCGCTCCTGCCGCTGCGCGCGGTCGAACCGGAGTTGCGACCACGACGCCGCCAACGTCCCGACGATCACCAGCAAGCCAAAGACGAACATCGCGACGGCGTACGGCGTGTCGGCGACCGTGTTCAGCAGCGCGATACTGAAACCGCCGACGGTGTTGAACGCCATGAACGACGCCCCCAGCACCGTGTCGCGCGTGGAGAACACGAGCGCGCGCGCACCGCGAGGCGCGAACTCGTGCAACAGCGTGTCCATCGACACCATGACCGGGGCGAGGACCGCGCCTCCCGCGAACGCGATGGGCATGAAGATGGCGTAGCTGAACCAGATGCTGCCCCCCAGCATGAAGACGCCCATCAGCAAGCACCCGACCACCATCATCCAGCGCTTGTCCCATCGCGAGCCGATCGTTCCGACCAGGAGTGAGCCCACGATCATCCCCCCGGCGAGCAGGCCGCCGAGGAAACCAACCCCCCGCGTCCCCGCGTTCAGCACGGAAATCGATGCGGCGGTCAGGATGACGAAGATCGAGCCGGCCAGCGCGCCGAGAACCACCACCATGAGGAAGACGAAACGAAGGCCGTCATGCGACTTGATCAGCCTGAATGTCTCACGGATGCCACCCGCCTGGTGCGCCACCTCGCGTCTCACGACTTCGGCGGACTCCGTGATCGGGTGGTGCCCACCGTTGCGTTTCGCGGCGGCCTGGCTGAGCAGCGTGATCCCTGTCAGCGTCAGCACCGAGATTCCGTACGACATGGCGTCGATGTAGAAGCCTGCCTCCCATCCTTCCCAGCCAATCCGATTCCAGATCGTCCATCCGACGAGCAATCCGCCCCCCACCATGCCCGTCACGGTCGCCACCCGGCCGATCGACGTGAGCGCGGCGTTAGCGGGGAGCAACTCGCCGGGATCGACCAGGTCCGGGATGAGCGCCATCTTCGCGGAATTGAAGAAGACGCCGAACAATCCCACGAAGAAAGCAACCACGTAGACCGGCCAGATGTACCCGAGCGTGACGTAGAGCAGGGGAATGAACGCAACGGTGATCGCGCGCATCAGGTCGCAGGCGATCATGGTGAATCGCTTGTTCCAGCGATCGACCAGGGCGCCCACGATCGGCGCAAACGCGGTGGGCAGCAGTGTGGCCACGCCGATCTTGCTGACTTCGACGCCGGTGGTCGCCGTTTCTGCGGCCGCGGCCACGAGCGCAATCAACGCCATATTGTGCAACCGGTCCCCAAGCTGCGAGACCGTCTGTCCGATGACGAGCAGCGTGAACTGCGGCCGCGCCAGCACGGCGCCGATGCCGCCCGGTGCAGGCTTGACTGCGGTCGCGGTCCCCTCAGGCAGGCTCACGCTTGATCCAGTCGGGCTGAAAGACGAACCACTGATCGGGATTACGACGGATCGCCGCCGCCATTCGTTCCACCACGGACTTCATGAGACGATCCCGCTCGGCCTCACCGCGACCCTCGGCAAACAAGGGCGGATCGAACTCCATGATATAGCGCGCCCCCTTGCCCGGGTTGGGGGACGCGAACGCGGTGACGATTCCAGCGCCCGTCGCCTGCGCGAACACGGCCGGTCCTGTCGGAAGCGGTCGAACGCCACCGGCGAAGGGCATCTCGACGGCGCTTCGGGCGTCACCGATGGCGCGATCCGCCACCAATGCGAGAATGTGGCCCTGACCCAGGATTCGATAGGCAGCACGAATGCCGTCCTTCATGTTGACCAGATGCACCCCGGTCGCGGAACGGTACGATGCCAGGGCGTCGAGCACCGCCGGGTCGAGATTCTCCACCATGCCGTGCACCGTATACCCCAGCGCGGCAAAGCAGGCGGCGGCCAGCTCGTACGGCCCGAGATGGGCGGTAACGATGATCGTGCCACGGCCGCGCGCCTGCGATGCGTTGACGTGCTCCAGACCGCGGATCTCGAAGAGGGAACGCAGGTCTTCCGGGGCAATTGTCGGCAACCGGAACTGGTCGACCGCGGTGACGGCGAGATTGCGAAACGTGCGCCGGACCATTCGCCGGCGCGCCGCCAGAGACCTGTCAGCGGCCGTGTACGAGAGATTCTCGAGCAATGTGCGCCGGCGAGCACCCTGGGTTGCCCAGGCGATGTTTCCGGCTGCCGCGGCCAGCGCGCGCGCGATCGGTACCGGCGTGACCCGCATCAGTGCGATAGCCGCGCGAATGACTGTGGGAGACGGAATCAATGCGAAACCACGTCAACAAGAGGCCAGAGGTCAGAGGCCAGAGGCCAGAGGGGCGCGGGTTCTCCTCTGGCCTCTGGCTTCTGGCCTCTGGCCTTGTCGTGTTCGTGTAAGCTCATTGGACCCGATCCTGGTGCAGATCGGGCCAAAATTACTTCACGGCTGGTTCAGCCGGTGGTCCCGCCGGCCATCAAGGGGACGCGGGGATCGCGCTGGATCCGCTTGTCGCCGGGCCACAGAAGATCATCCCCGGCTCCCGCGCCGCTTCCTTGCCCATCGCGATCTCGCACTGCCGTCCGGGAACGTTGCTGTGAGTCGCCACGGCCGTATAGCCACCCACGACGTCCTCACTGCTGATCGTGATCGCGACGTCCGTGGTCATGCGGAATTCGAGGCCGGCGGTGTCGGTCGCGTAGCGCAAGTGCTCGGCCCAGTACGCCTCTTCCGCGATCTTGAGGTTCCCAAGGTCGCTTAGCATCGCCGCCACGAAAGCGCGTTTCTTGAACTCCCGGAACCTCGGCACGGCCATCGAGCTCAGGGCGCCGAGCAGGAGCATGACGACGAGCAGTTCAATGAAGGTGAATCCTCTACGTCGATTCATCTCAATCCGTCCAGGTTGGGTGCCGCGCACTCACAAGGCAGAACCGGTGCCAGCGGAAAATACGCCGTAAATCATTGTGGCATATCGGTTTGCCAAACGTCACGCCTTGGGACAAAAGCGCACATTATTGGATGACCGCCACACCTGACATTCCCGCAAATCATTAGGCGGGCTGTGGTTAGGGGGCGGAGCGCAAAGACGGTTGCCGCGCCGGTACCGTTCAGCTCGCCAAGAGCCAAGAAATGTCCCCGAAACTCGGTGGGGGATTCCACGTTGTGTGCAAGCGCCTACTTTCATCGACCCCTCAACGACGCCCATGACAACTGCCGCAACGATGGTGAGTCGACAAAAGCTTCTCGAGGCCGCCATGCGCGTCTTCGCGGAGTCCGGATTCCGCGGTGCCACCACACGGCGCATTGCCGAGGCAGCGGGGGTGAACGAGGTCACCCTGTTCCGTCAGTTCAAGTCGAAGACGGCGCTGATCAACGAGGTGGCCGAGCTGTACGCGCGCCGGCGTTCCGAGGAAGCGCTACCCGCTGGACCGGTGGCGCCGCTTCGCGAACTCTCCGAATGGTGCGGTGCGCACCTCGCGCTGCTGCGCGACAGCCGCGACATGATCCGCAAGTGCATGGCCGAAGTCGTTGAGCATCCGCAGATGGCCAGCTGCATGCGCCAGGGCCCGGACGTGGTTCATCGGCAGTTGCGGGACTACACGACCCGGCTGGTGAAGCTTCGCGGCTTGCCGGTGTCTCGCGAGGAAATCCACGTCGCCTGCATGATGCTCCAGGGCTCGCTGTTCGCAGACGCGATGGGCCGGGACCTCATGCCTGACCTGTACCCGCCGCTCCGTCGCGTCAGCACCGGATACGCGCGGTTCTTCCTGCGGATGCTCGGGGCTGACGACGATGCCGCGGCGGCATTGCAGGATGCGCCGCCGGACGAGCGGAACGGCGCGGAACGCACGAACGGCGGCCGGGCGGCCGCCGGAGCGAAGCGGCGCAATGGTCAGGGCCGGCCGGCCCGTCCACCGCGCGGTACCTAACGAGAACTCACATGAAACGAACAGTCCTTACCGTTCTTGGCCTCGTCGCCAGCCTGCCCGTTGCGGCGCTGGGCCAGCAGGGACGCCAGCTGTCTCTCGAAGAAGCGCTTCGTATCGCGGAATCGCAGAGCGAGGCCATCCGGATCGCCCAGGCGGGTGTGCAGCGCGCGCGGGGCCAGCAGCTTCAGGCGCGAAGCCAGTACCTGCCGCAGGTGGGAGCGACCCTGACGTACACGCGCACCTTGGCGTCGCAATTCGAGGCGCTGGCCGACGCCGGCCCGCCCGCTCCGCCGCCGGGGACACCGCCGGAGCCGCCTGACGACGGGACGACGTACTACGCGCCCTGCACCCGGTATCTGGCCGCGGCAGGCGCGACCGACGCGCAACGCGTCGCCAGTCTCGAGACCTTCGCGAAGTGCAGCGCGGGCACGGGCGGGTTAGGGATCGACTTCAGCAAGGTCGGCTTTGGCGCGCGGAACCAGTATCAACTCGGAGTCCAGGGTTCGCTCGACCTGTACTCGGGCGGCCGCACGCAGGCGCAGAACCGGTCCGCGGAAGCATCGCGCACGGCGGCCGACATCGAGCTGGTGTCGCAGCGCGCCCGGCTCTCGCTCGACATCACCGAGGCGTACTTCGACGCGGTGCTGGCGGACCGGCTGGTGGCCATCGCGGAATCGTCACTGGCGCAGACGGAGAGCGTGCTGGGGCAGACGCGGCTGGCGCGACAGGTCGGCAACCAGTCGGAGTTCGACCTCCTGCGAGCACAGGTGACCCGCGACAACCAGATGCCGGCGCTGCTGCAGCAGCGGACGAATCGCGACCTGGCGTACGCGCGGGTGAAGCAGATGCTCAACGTGCCGGGACCGGAGCGGCTCTTGCTCACGACCGGGCTCGGGAACGAACGCGATCTGTTGCAGCTGGTTCGTGGATCCGGCGGTGCGCCGACGACGGCCGAAGGTGACACGACTTCCGTCGCGCGCGCGCCCGTCCGGCAGCTGGGAGAGTCGCTGCGCGCGCAGCAGGAACAGTTGCGCATCGCGAAGTCCGCGTGGATCCCGACCATTTCATTGTCGTCGCAATACGGCCGCGTCGCGTTCCCGTCGGCGGGATTGCCTGACCTGGCCAACTTCCTCACGAACTGGACGGTCAGCCTGACCGCGACGGTTCCGCTGTTTACCGGCGGGCGGATCAAGGGCACGACGCTGGTGGCCGAAGCGGCGGTGCGTGAGGCGGAGGCGCGTTACGAGCAGGTGCGCGAGGCGGCTTCACTGGACGCCCAGCAGGCCCTCGCGCTGCTGACGCAGGCACAGGCGTCGCTGGCGGCGAGCCAGGGGACGTCGGGGCAGGCGGCCAGGGCGTACAACATTGCCGAGGTCCGCTACCGCGAAGGGCTTTCCACGCAGGTGGAGCTCAACGACTCGCGACTGCTGCTGCAGCAGGCGAGCGCCAACGCCGCCCTGGCGGTCCGGAACCTCCAGGTGGCGCGGATGCGGGTGGCGCTGCTCCGGGATCTCCCGTTAGGCGTGGGAACGATAACGATCCCGGTGTCTTTCGGCGGTTCGTCGGGCTCTTCGGCGCAACCGCAGATCGCGCCGCAAGCCGGGAACGCGAGCGCGTCGGCCGGACAGGTCCGCGCGTCGGCGTCCGTGGTTCCACCAGAGATGTGAGATAGGAAGAAGTGAGACAACTGCATTCCGGTCAATTCTGATTTCATCACAGAGAAAGAATCCCATGAAAGGACAAAACTCACCGGCCTCGTTAGGACTCCTGTTGGCGGCAGGATTGGCCCTCGGGGCGTGCAACGGAAAAGAGGCAGAGAGCGCCACTCCCTCCACTCCGGCCGGCGTAGCGGTTGGTGCGGAAAACATCGCCATCGTGACCCAGGGCGACCTGGCCAGCGGGCCGGCAATCTCCGGCGCGCTCGGTCCGGAGCGCGAGGCCACCGTCCGGGCGCAGGTTTCGGGCGCGGTCATGAAGGTGAACGTCGATCAGGGAACTCGGGTCGCGGCGGGGGCGAGCCTCGCGCAGATCGATGATCGCACGCTGCGCGATGCGTTCCTCTCGGCGCGATCCGGATTCACAACTGCGCAGAATGCCGCCGAACGCGCCAAGCGTGACCTGGAGCGGTCGGAACGGCTGTCGCAGGCGGGCGCCATTGCCGAGCGTGACCTCGAGCAGGCGCGGCTGTCGAACGCCGCGGCCGTGTCCCAGCTGGCCGATGCCCAGGCGCGCCTGACGATGGCACAGAAGCAGCTGGACGATACGCAGATTCGGGCGCCGTTCGCCGGCGTGGTGAGCATGCGTTCCGTATCGGAGGGCGACGTGGTGCAGCCAGGCACGGCGCTCTTCTCGGTCGTCGATCCGGCCAGCATGCGCTTCGAAGCATCGGTGCCGGCGGCGCAGCTGTCGCAGGTGAAGTCGGGCGCCCCGGTCTCGTTCACGGTCAGCGGGTATCCCGACAAGCGGTTCAGCGGGCGCGTGGCACGGATCAGTCCCACGGTCGATCAGAGCACGGGCCAGGTACGGATCGTGGTCTCGGTACCTAACGCGTCGAACAACCTGGTCGCGGGCCTGTTCGCCAACGGACGGATCGCGTCGGAGCGTCGCAGCGGCCTCACGACGCCGTATTCGGCGGTGGACCTTCGCGGGCTCAAGCCGACGGTGCTGCGTCTCAGGAGCGGAGTGGCCGAGCGGGTGGAAGTGGCGCTCGGCGTGCGCGATGAGGACCTGGAGCGTTACGAGATCCTGTCAGGCGTGGCGTTGGGCGACACGTTGCTCATCGGCGCCGCGCAGGGCATCACGCCGGGCACCACCGTTCGCGTGAGCGTTCCGTCGGACCAGCCGCCAGCCAAGTGAGGATCCGGCCATGATGATTTCCGATTTTGCCATCAAGCGCCCGATCGTCACCGTCACGGTGATGCTGGCGCTGGTCGTGTTCGGCCTCTTCTCGCTGTCCCAGCTGGACACCGACGAATTTCCCGACGTGGTGGCCCCGGTGGTGACCACGACGGTCATCTATCCGGGCGCCTCGCCCGACGTCGTGGAGCGGGAAGTGACGGATCCCATCGAGGAAGCGATCTCGGGGATCTCGGGCGTGCGCACGGTCCGCTCGCAGTCGCTGGACGGCTACTCGTGGGTGCTGACGGAGTTCTCGTTCAGCAAGGACCTGCAGGAAGCGATGCAGGAAGTGCGGGACAAGATCGGCGAGATCCGTGGCGACCTGCCGATCGAGATCGAGGAGCCGATCCTGGGCAAGTTCAGCGAGACCGACCAGCCCATCCTGTCGATCGCGATTGCGTCGAACGTTCTCGATGGTCCTGCCCTGACGCGGGTAGTGGACCCGACGATCACGCGCGAGTTGCGCGCGATCGCGGGAGTGGCCGACGTGCGCCTGACGGGTGGCGTGCAGCGCGAACTGACGGTGGAGCTTCGTCCCGAGGCCCTGCAGCAGGCCGGCATCGGGATTGGACAGGTGGTGGGAGCGCTGCAGGCACAGAACCTCGCGGCGCCCGTCGGCCGGATCAACGGTTCGCTCGACGAAAAGACCATCCGGTTGCGCGGACGGCTGGACGGCCCGGAGGACTTCCTGCAGCTCGTCGTGGCCGAGCGCAACGGGCAGATCATCCGGCTCGGGCAGGTCGCGACCGTGCGCGATGGCACCGAGGAGCAACGGACGGCGGCTATCTACAATGGCCGGGAAGCCGTCGGGCTCGACGTCCGCAAGTCGAAGGGTTACAGCACGACCGACGTTGCCGAGCGCGTCTCCGCCCGGCTGGAAGAGATCCAGAAGACGCTGCCGGCCGGGGTGCGCGTGGACGTCGTGAAGAACTCCGGTGAGCGCGTCGAACACTCCGTGCGGAACGTGGAGGAAGCGCTGATCGAAGGCGCGTTGCTGACCGTGCTGGTGGTGTTCCTGTTCCTGAACTCGTGGCGGTCGACGGTCATCACCGGCCTGGCGCTGCCGGTATCGGTGCTGGCGTCGTTCATCGCCGTGCTGGTGTTCGGCTTCACGCTCAACACGATGTCGCTGATGGGGCTCTCGCTGGCGATCGGCATCCTGATCGATGACGCGATCGTGGTACGCGAGAACATCGTCAGGCACATCGAGATGGGAAAGGATCACTTCACCGCATCGCGCGAGGGGACCGACGAGATCGGACTCGCCGTGGCGGCGACGACGTTCTCCATTGTCTCGGTGTTCATCCCGATCGCGTTCATCAGCGGGATCGCGGGACAGTGGTTCAAGCCATTCGCGCTGACAATCGCGTGCTCGGTGCTGGTGTCGCTGTTCGTGTCGTTCTCCCTGGACCCGATGCTTTCGGCGTACTGGGCGGACCCGGAACTCGAAGAGGGGGCGCACCGCAATCCGATCTCGCGGGCGCTGGACAAGTTCAACAAGTGGTTCAACCGCCAGTCCCAGAACTACCGCAAGGTGATCGCGTGGGCGCTGGATCACCGGTGGGCCGTGGTCGGCCTGGCCAGCCTGTCGTTCGTGGGGGCGATCGTGTTGCAGGGGATGTTCGGCGGCGGCGAGTTCATGCCGGAGTCGGACCAGTCGGAAGTACTGATCGTTGTCGAGACGCCGCCGGGATCGAACCTCGAGTACACGCGACTCAAGGCGGAAGAAGCGGCGCGGATCGCGCGCGGCTACAAGGAGGCGTTCGCCACGTACACGACGATCGGCGGGGCGTCGGGAGCCGTGGATCGTGCCGATGTCTATGTGAAGATGGTGAAGAAGGCTGAACGCGACAGGAGCCAGGCGGACTTTGCCTCCGTACTTCGCCGCGACATGGCCGCGGTTGGCGGCGCGACGTTCACGGTCTTCAACAACGTGTGGGCCGGCAACATGAAGCAGATCCAGCTGGAGGTGCGCGGAGAGGATTCCCGCACCCTGGCTCAGATTGCCGACCGGGTGGCGAACGTGGTGCGCTCCGTCAATGGCGCCGTCGACGTGGGGCTGTCGACGAAGGGGCAGAAGCCGGAGCTCGACGTGCAACTGAACCGTGGAGTCGCCGGGTCGTTGGGGATCACCGTCGGTCAGGTGGCGCAGGCGCTGCGGCCGGCGTTTGCCGGTATCGACGCCGGCGACTGGATCGATCCTCAGGGCGAGACCCGCGATGTGCGAGTTCGCCTGTCGCCTGAAGCGCGGAGTCGCACAGCGGACCTGGAACAACTGCCGATCACGCTTGCAGGGGCCAATGGTCCGGTGTCACTCCCGTTGGGCCAGATCGCTACGATCCGGCAGAACATCGGGCCGGCGCAGATCGACCACCTTGACCGCGCGAAAGTCGTGACGGTGCAGGCAAACACGCAGGACCGTTCGCTGTCCGAAGTGCTGGCGGACATCAAGCTGGGGCTGGCGACGATCGAAGCCGAGTTGCCCGAGGGATATCGAATCACGCAGGGCGGCGAGGCGAAGGACCAGGCGGAGGTGTTCGGCCAGGTCTTCGCGGCGCTGGGCACGGCGGTGCTGCTCATGTACCTGATTCTCGTCATGCAGTTCGGCTCGTTCGTCGACCCGCTGGCCATCCTGATGTCGCTGCCGCTGTCGCTGATCGGCGTGGTGCTGATGCTGCTGGCGACGGGCGACACGCTGAACATCATGAGCCTGATCGGCGTCATTCTATTGATGGGCATCGTGGCCAAGAACGCGATCCTGCTGATCGATTTCGCCAAGTGGTCGCGTGAGCGGGATGGCATGTCGTTGCGCGACGCCCTGATCGAGGGCGGCGCGATCCGGTTGCGGCCGATTCTGATGACCACGTTCGCGCTGATCGCCGGCATGATGCCGGTGGCGATCGGGGCGGGCGAGGGCGCCGATTTCCGGGCGCCGTTAGGCAGGGCGGTGATCGGTGGCGTGATCACGTCGACGCTGCTGACGCTCATCGCCATTCCGACGTTCTACGAGATCTTCGACGGCTGGCGCACCTGGTTCAGCCGGAAGTTCGGATTCCGGGTCAGCCAGCGGACGGGGGAACATCGCGTGCCGCCGAAGCTGGTGCCGGAAGCGGGAGATTAGCGCAAAGCGCAAAGCGCAAAGCGCAAGGCGCAAAGGGCAGCGGGCTTCAGGTTTCGGCTCGCTGCCCTTTTGCCCTCAATTGCCGCGACCCTTCTTCAGCCATATGACGACGACGCGGGCCCAGTTGTCCATGTCGAGTCGAGACCGGCGACCGGCGAGGATCTCTCCTCGATCGAACGGTCCAATGCGCGTGCCCGTGCCGCAGAATGTCCCCAGTAGCCAGGGACGTCTGGGGACCTCCGTTCCTCCTTTGGCATTGAGGCCATACACTTCCACCGCCTGGACATCGGCCGCGAGGATGTCACCGACGGTCATGCCGGGGCGTGGGTCGCCATCGATGTAGACGCAGGCGATGTCGTCGCGGACGATGAGCCCGCGCGACAGGGTGGAAGGCGCGACGCGTAGCGCATCCTTGAGCGTCATCCCGTCCGGGCCGGCGAGTTCCTGCATCGACACGAATGCAGACGGGTTGGTCGCTTCGCGGATCCGACGGCTGATCTCGCGCAACTCCATGTCCTCGCGCCGCTGCCAGTCGGCGATGGTCGAATCAAGAACGACGGTCACGTCCACCCCGCCATCGGGAGGGACGTAGACCGAGAGGACGCGTGACTGGTAGCGGTCGAGGCGCACCAGCAGCGAGTACGCGCCTTCACCGAGCGCCCCCACACTGAAGCGACCGTCGCGCGCGGTCGCGGTGCGGTGCGGAGTGTCCAGGACCTCGACGATCGCCCCACGGAGCGGACGTGGTTCGTGCGGCAACAGCGAGATCCCGCGCGTGGCCACGATGCCGTGAATTCCGGTGCGCGACACACGAACCGCGATCGTATCCAGGAGCACCGGCGCCTGCTCCAGCGTCACGGGCACGTCGATACCGCCCTCCGAGACCACGATGGTGGACCGATGCGGGCGGAATCCGATCCGGACCACTTCCAGCTCGTGACTCCCAACCGGCACGCGCTCGATCCGGAAGCGACCATCGTTTCCGCTTCGAGCTCGCATAGGCGCTGTTTCGGCGTCGAGCACGACGAGCGCCTCTCGCACGGGCCGGCCGGTCTCATCCCGGACGGTTCCGGTCACGACACCGGTGGGCGTCTGGGCGGCGAGCGCTCGAGCGACAAGCGCCAGGACCGCGAGTACTCGCGCTGAGAAGGTCATTTCAGGATCCGCCGAGTCCGGCAGGGGCTACACGTCGCGAGCGGGGCTGTTCCGACGTCGGGCGCAGTCGGCGTTGTGCTCAGGCCGCGAAGCGCTGGTGACTCAGCTTCACATCCTCCGGCAACGGCCGCGGACGCATGGAGTCCCGCTCCACGCTCACCACCTTGAGCGACCCGCTCGCCCGGTGCCATCAGAGGCCCGGCGAATCCGCTCCCGCACCTCGAAGGCGTTCGCTGGCGGTTTTGCCGGCGAGCTCGGCATGGCGTGAAGTCACGGTTCGCGATTCCGCACCGGGCAAGTTTTCCGGAGTCGTCAGGTTTCTCCCCCGGAATCGGGTACGACGGCGGTCGCCTCGATCTCGACCAGCGCGCCCGGTTCCATGAGCGCCGTGACCACGACCGCCGACATGGCCGGGTAATGTGACCCGATCACCTCACGATACGCCTCACCAAGGGCCTTCGCTTCGCTGAGGTATTCGTGACGATCCACAACAAACCACGTGAGCCGAACCAGGTGCTCGGGCCGGGCGCCATCCTCGGCCAGAATGGTGACGATGTTCCGGAGCGCCTGCCGCGCCTGCGATACCAGATCTTTCCCAACGAGAGCTCCACGTTCGCTCCAGCCGATCTGCCCGGCCACGTAGATCAGGCGGCCTCGCGCGGACACGCCGTTGGCGTAGCCGCGTGGGCGAGGCCAGGCGGGCGGTTGAAGGTTTCGACTGTTCACGATGGCTCCACGAGGCTTGACTCCTTCGGGCTTGTCTCCTTCAGACGAAATCGTTGCAGCTTCCCCGTGTCGGTCTTGGGTAACGCAGACACGAACTCGACATGACGCGGATACTTGTACGGCGCGATGGTCGCTTTCACGTGGTCCTGGATGGCGCGGGCAAGCGCGTCATCGCCGCCGCGCCCGGGCTTGAGCACGATGAACGCCTTCACCGCCTGCCCGCGATCGATGTCGGGAACGCCCACGACGGCGCACTCGAGCACGGCCTCGTGCTGCAACACGGCCGCCTCAACCTCGGGCGCCCCGATATTGTAGCCGGCGGAGATGATCAGGTCGTCGGTCCGTGCCTTGAAGAACACATAGCCGTCGTCGTCCATGGTGACCGCGTCGCCGGTGAGATTCCAGCCGCCCTGCACGTAGGCCAGCTGCCGTTCATCGGCCAGGTAGCGGCAGCCGGTGGGACCACGGACGGCGAGCCGTCCCACGGAACCGTTAGGCACCGGGCGCAGCTCGTCGTCGAGCACGGCAATTTCGTAGCCCGGCACCGCCCGGCCGATCGCGCCGTGGCGCACGTCCTTGCCGGCGGCGGCGATGAAGATGTGGATGAGCTCCGTCGCGCCGATGCCGTCGAGCATCTCGATGCCGGTAGTCTCGCGCCAGAGTGTCCGCGTCGCATCGGGGAGGGCTTCGCCCGCCGAAACGCACGCGCGCAATGACCCGGTGTAGAACCGTCCGGGATGCTGCTTGATCAACAGCGCCATCTGGCGATAGAAGGTGGGCGCCGTGAAGCTGATCGTGGCGCCGGTGGCGGAGATGGCGTCCAGCAGGGACTCCGGCGTGGCGCGCTCCAGCAACACCGCGCCGGCGCGTACCGACATCGGAAAACAGAGCAGGCCTCCCAAGCCGAACGTGAAGGCGAGGGGTGGCGTGCCGATGCACCGATCGGCAGCAGTGATTCCAAGCACCTGCTGCGCGAACCCGGTGCACATCGCCATCACATCGCGATGAAAATGGATGCACCCCTTGGGAACTCCGGTGGTGCCCGACGTGAATGCGATGAGCGCAACGTCATCGCTGGCGGTGCTGCAGGCGGTGAAGGGCGCGTGGTGTCGCGTGAGGGCGAATTCGAGCCGGGCGGCCTGGTCGCCGCCCCATACGCGGGTGGCGCGCGCCACTGGCGTTCCGGCGGCCGCGGTCGCGAGCTCGTCGACCAATCGCGCGTCGCAGAGTCCGGCGTCGCACGCGGCGCGCTCGATGATCACGCGCAGCTCGGAGGAGCGGAGCATCGGCATCGTCGTCACCGCCACCATGCCCGCCTTGAGCGTCGCCAGCCACGCGGCAGCCATCCAGCGGCCGTTGAACCCGCGGAGCAGCACGCGATTCCCGGACACCAGCCCCATCTCGCTGACGAGGACGTGGGCCAGGGCATCGACCTGCGCCGACAATTCGGCGTACGTGGTCTCATACCATCCGCCGCCACCGTCGGGCGTCACGAGCGCGACGCGCCCTCCGTCGCCGGCGGCGACGACACGATCGAGCAGCTCCACCGCCGCGTTCATGCGCGCCGGCGCGGCATAGACACCCGTGAGGTTGAGCACCGGCCACTGCTCCATGGGTGGCAGGTGCGCGCGCGCATAACCATCGACGTGACCGCTGGGATGCACGGTTGTCGTCATGGAGTCGTCCGGGCGTCCTTCATCGCCTTGAGCATCTCTCGTCCCACCAGCATTCGCTGCACCTCCGTCGCGCCCTCGTAGATGCGGAGCGCCCGAATGTCGCGATACAAACGCTCGATCACTTCACCCACACGGACCCCGCGCGCGCCGTGAAGCTGGAGCGCCCGGTCAATCACCTGCTGGGCGAGTTCCGTGGCGCCGAGCTTCGCCATTGCCGCCACCCCGGTCACGCGGCCCGGCTGTGTGTCCCGATGCCAGGCCGCTCGGTACGTCAGCAGCGCGGCCGCGTCTACCTCGGTGGCCATGTCGCCGAGCATGGCCTGCGCCAGCGGCTGCGCGCCCAGCGTCGCGCCGAACATGGCGCGTCTGGCGGCGTGATTGAGGGCTTCGCGAAGCGCGCGCCGGGCGAACCCGGTCGCCGCCGCGGCGACCGATACGCGATAGACGTCGAGCGTCCGCATGGCGAGCGTGAAGCCTTCCCCTTCGGCGCCGAGCAGGCACTCGTCAGGCACGACGCACCCGTTGAACTGCAGCGTCGCGAGCGGATGCGGTGACATCACGCCGATGCGCTCACTGACGGCGAGCCCCGGCGCATCGGCGGGCACGAGGAAGGCGCTGATCCCCTTCGCCCCCGGCGCGGCCAGGTTGGACCGGGCGAACACGCAGTAGAAATCGGCGATGCCGCCGTTCGAGATCCAGGTCTTGCTGCCGTCGATCCGCCAGCCGCCCGTCGCCTGAATGGCGGTCGTTTGAAGGGCCGCCGCATCCGATCCGGCCTCAGGTTCCGACAGGGCAAACGCGGCGATCGCGTCGCCACGGGCCACGCGCGGCAGCCACTCGGCGCGCAGGGCATCCGAGCCGCCTAACGTTATGGCTCCCGAGCCCAGTCCCTGCATGGCGAAGGCAAAGTCGGCCAGCGCGTCGTGCGCGGCCAGCGCTTCCCGCAGCACGCACAGCGAACGCGATTCCACGGTCGCCAGAGCGCCGCCCCACGCCGCGGGTACGCAGTACTTCAGAAAGCCGGCGGCGCCGAGTTGCCGAACCCAGTCGCGACACGTGGTGTCGACCGCCGTCGCGTCCGCGCTCACGGCTGTTCCAGCGCCGGGGCCGTCCTGGGCGCGCTTGGCGAGCCACGCCGTCACTGACGCGGACAGTTCGCGATGCCGATCCTCGAGGAACGGCCAGTCGAGATGAGCCGGATGCATTGTCACCGGCCCTCAAACACCGGAGGGCGCTTTGCCGCGAACGCTTCGAACGCGGCCGCGAAGTCGGCGGTGCCCATGCATAACGCCTGGGCCTGCGCTTCCATCTCGAGCGCCTGCTCCACCGAGACGCTCCACTCCTGCTGCAGCATCGTCTTGGTCATCGCGTGGGCGAACGACGGCCCGGATGCCAGCTCCGAGGCGCGCCGCCCTGCGTCCTCGAGGAGGTCTGCTCGCCCGACGATCGCATTGAAGAACCCCCAGCGTTCTCCCTCCGCGGCGTCCATCACTCGTCCGGTGAACAGCAATTCGGCGGCGCGCCCCTGACCGATCAGGCGAGGAAGGAACGCGCACGCCCCCATGTCGCACCCGGCCAGCCCGACGCGCGTGAACAGAAACGCCGTGCGCGCCTCTGGAGTCGCGACGCGGAGGTCCGACGCCATGGCCAGGATCGCGCCGGCGCCGGCGCACGCACCGTCCACCGCCGCCACGATTGGCTGCGGACAGGCGCGCATCGCCTTCACGAGGTCTCCGGTCATTCGCGTGAAGGCGAGCAGCTCGGGCACCGCCATCTTCGTCAGCGGCTCGATGATCTCGTACACGTCGCCGCCCGAACAGAAGTTCCCGTCGGCGCCGGTGATCACGATCGCCCGGATGTCCGACGCGTACGGCAGGTCGCGAAACAGGTCGCGCAGCTCGGCGTACGAGTCGAACGTCAGCGCGTTCTTGCGCGCCGGACGGTTGAGCGTGACGATGCCGACGCGCCCCTCGTGCGCGGTTGACCAGCCAAAATGCGAGGGCGCGAGCCCGGCGATCGGCCGGCGCATGGCGGACATCGGGTCGGAGGCAGTCATTCAGGAGTCCTCGAAGGGCGAAATCCCTGCTTCACCGTGCCGAGCAGCGCGTGCAGGGACCGCCGCTCCGTGGCCGTCAGGGAAGAGAACAGCGCGATGATCCAGCGTTCGTGCGCGCGGGCCATCGTGGCAAAGTGTCGCCGGCCGGCCGGCGTGAGCCTCACGACGGCGGCGCGCCGGTCGTTGTCGGCGACCCGGCGCCTGACGAGACCCTCAGCCTCCAGCGCGCGCACCAGCCACGTGACGTTGCCACCCGTCGCCAGTGTGCGCTCCGACAGCTCACCCATCCGCAGGCCGTTGGGTGAACGATCGAGCTGAGCCAGCAGGTCAAAACGAGGCAGCGATGATCCGAACTCGCGCTTCAGCGCGCTGCCAACGTGCTGTGCGATCATCGTCGAGCAGGAGAAGAGACGCAGCCAGAGGCGAAGCGCGTCATGTTCGGCCGTTTCGGCGACGCGTGTCACTCGATGCGCAGCCGTCATGGCGGCGACCCGTCGATGACCACCGTCTGACCGGTCGGTGAATAAGCCGGCGCCGTGCAGAGCGCGACGACCGCGGCTGCCACTTCCTCCGGCGTCACCAGCCGCGCCTGTCCGGCCCCGGCGAGGATCATGCGTAGAGCTTCGTCCTCGCTCTTTCCAGTCTTTTCCGCGATGCGTGCGACAGCGTCATGAACGAGATCGGTCTCGGTGTAGCCGGGACAGACGGCGTTTACGGCGATGCCCCGCTTGCCCATCTCGAGCGCGAGCGCCCGCGTGAGCCCCACGAGGGCGTGCTTGGCCGCGACATAGGCGGTCACATACGCCTCGCCGTGGAGGCCGGCGGTGCTTGCCACGTTGATCACCTGGCCGTGACCACGCTCGATCATGGAAGGCAGGACCGCCTGCGTGGCGTGAACGGCACCGAGCAGGTGGATCGCGATCATGCGCTCGAAGAGCTCCGGATCCGACTTGAGGAATGGAGCCGATTCCGTGGATCCCGCGTTGTTGACCAGGATATCGACAGGCCCAAGGCGCTCCGCGGCCTCGGCGCAGGCGGCGTGAACGGCGGCGCGATCGGTCAGGTCGGCGATGACAGTGGCGTGAGGTCCGGAGAGCATTCCGGCCACGGTCCGCGCACGCTCCGCGTTGCGGACCATGAGGGTCACGCCTGCCCCCTCGTTCGAGAGAGCGCGGGCGATGGCCGCGCCGATGCCGCGATTGGCGCCGGTTACCAGCGCGTGACGTCCGGCGAGCGAACTCACGTCAATTCTCCACGGGGCGGCCCCGCAGTGACCACGCTTGCTCCCGCGGCCGCGCGTTCGCGCGCGATCAGTCGTTCGAGCTGCGCCTTGCCGGGGAGATACTGGTCTGGCCACGTCGCGCCGGCGTAGCCCCACCGCGCCGCCTCGGACAGGGTCCACGCCGGATTCACGAGATGTGGCCGTCCGATCGCAACGAGATCAGCACGCCCCGACGCGATGATTCCGTTCGCCTGGTCGGCGTCGGTGATCGCGCCAACCGCGATGGTCGAGATGCACGCCTCCTGGCGGATCCGGTCCGCGAATGGTGTCTGCCACATGCGGCCAAAGACGGGCTGCTCGTGATTCACCACCTGGCCTGCGGAAACATCGATCAGGTCAGCGCCGGCGGCGCGGAACAGGCGCGCGATCTCGACCGCCTCGTCGGCGGTGTTTCCACCCGTGGACCAGTCGTGCGCGGAGATGCGAATCGACATCGGCAGGTGCGCGGGCCACTCGGTGCGCATCGCGGCGAACACGCGCAGCGGAAAGCGCGCTCGATTGGCCAGGTCGCCGCCGTACGCGTCGTCGCGCTTGTTCGTGAGCGGCGAAAGGAAACTGGAGAGCAGATACCCGTGTGCCGAGTGGAGTTCGAGCCAGTCGAAGCCGGCTTCGACTCCCAACTTCGTGGCGCGCGCGAACTCGGCGGTGACGCGGTCCATGTCGGCCTCGGTCATCGCCCGCGCCACCTGCGACACGCCGGGGAGGTACTGCGTTTCCGAAGCGGAGATCACGGGCCATTCCCCGCTGGGCAACGGTTGGTCGACGCCCTCCCACATCTTTTTCGTCGCGCCCTTTCCCCCGGCGTGGCCGAGCTGGAGCCCGATCTTCGCCGTGCTGTATTCGTGGACGAATCGGACAATGCGCGCCCACGCATCGCGGTGCGAGTCGTTCCAGAGACCGGTGCACCAGGGTGTGATGCGGGCGTCGGGCGCAACGCAGGTCATCTCCGTCATGACCAGTCCGGCGCCTCCCGTGGCTCGTGCGCCCAAATGCACGAAGTGCCAGTCGGTGGGCATTCCATCGTTCTCGGCTGTGTACTGCGCCATGGGAGAAACCACGATCCGGTTGGCGAGCGTGACGCCCCGCGCGCGGAACGGCGTGAAGATGGCCGGTGGCGGCGCGGTGGCGGGCGCGATTGTCAGGCCTGACTTCTGCGCAAACCAGCGCTCGAACGCCTCGACGTACTTCGCGTCACGCACGCGGAGGTTCTCGTGGGATATCCGCTGCGACCTCGTGAGCAGGGAGTACGCGAACTGTTCCGGCGCGAGGCGCGCATAACGATCCACGTGCTCGAACCATTCGGTTGAATTGCGCGCGGCATTCTGCAGCTTCAGCACCTCGACCGAGCGCTCGGCCTGGTATCGCACGAGCGCCGTTCGGACGTCGCCGGGATGGGCCGCCAGCAGCGCGTCCAGCGCAATGGCATCCTCCATCGCCAGCTTGGTGCCCGAGCCGATCGAGAAGTGAGCGGTGTGCGCGGCGTCGCCGAGGAGGACGGTGGGGACCCGGCGATTCTCGACGTTCAGCCAGTGCACCCAATCCGCGCAGGTCACGCGCGGGAAGCGCGCCCATTGTGCCGATCCGCGGAGGTGCGCCGCGTTACTGTGGAGCGGCGCGCCCTCCAGGACGAAGTCAAAGAGACGTTCGCAGAATTCGATTGACTCCCGCTCCGACATCGCTCCCAGACCCGCGTTCTCCCAGACCTCCCATGGCGTTTCCACGATGAACGTGCTGGTGTCGGTGGCAAACTGGTACGCATGTGCCTGGAACCAGCCCGACCGCGTTTCGGCGAACGCGAAGGTGAAGGCGTCGAACTGGTGAGGCGTGCCCAACCAGACGTACCGGCAACGACGCACGTCGACATCGGGACGATAGGTCCCGGCAAACTGGTTGCGCACGCCGCTGTTGATCCCGTCCGCGGCGACAACCAAGTCGATTCCGTGCTCAGCGACTGATCGTTCGAGGTCGGCCACCGAAAGGTCGCGCTCGTGTTCCAATCGTACGCCAAGGTCCCGGCAGCGCTGCTGAAGGAGGGCGAGCAGCTGGTGACGACCGATGCCGCTGAAGCCGTGTCCTCCGGATCGGATGGTCTGGCCGCCGAAGTGGACCGCGATATCATCCCAGTGATGCAGGGCGGCAGAGATCGGCGCGGCGCTCGCCGGGTCGGCGGCTCGCAGGTTGGCGACGGTGAGATCGGACAGGACCACGCCCCATCCGAAGGTGTCGTCGGGGCGGTTGCGATCGATGACTCCGACGTGCGCTTGCGGGTTACGCCGCTTGATCAGCAGCGCGGTGTAGAGGCCGCCCGGCCCTCCGCCGATCACCAGCACGCGCACGCGCCACGCTCCCGAGGAGTCGGCCTGATGCTACGAGCAAATGTTTGAAATATCAAGTAACGGGCCGCGTGTCACCGGGCCCGGACTTCACCAGCCGCTTCTCTGAGGAGAGACCACGCTTCGGCGACGTGACGTCGCTCGGTGCGCAGATTGCCGATGGCCAGTCGCAGCACGAGCCGGCCGTAGAGTTTCGTGTGCGACAGGTAGACGCGACCGCTCGCGTTCACGCGATCGAGGATGCGCTGGTTCATGGCGTCGCATTCCGCCGGCGACGCGCCGAACGGCGCGAAGCGGAAGCACACCAGCGAAAACATCTGCGGGGCCGCCAGCAGCCATTCGGTATCCGCCTCCACCCACGCCGCAAACTCGCTCGCCATGGCCATGTGCGCGCGCAGTCGTTCGACGATGCCCTTCACGCCGAAGGCGCGGATGACCATCCACAGTTTCAGCGCGCGGAAACGACGGCCGAGCTGCACGCCGTAATCCATCAGGTTCACGACCTCGCCCTGTTCAGCCGTCGTCAGGTAATCGGGCACGAGCGAGAACGCGCGCTTCAGCACGTCGGGCCGACGCGTGTACATGGCGGAGAGGTCGACCGGGGTGAACATCCACTTGTGCGGGTTCACGACCAGGGAATCGGCGCGGTCGACGCCCGCGAGAGCCTCGCGGCATTCCGGGACGATGGCCGCGGTGCCCGCGTAGGAGGCGTCAACGTGGAGCCACGCGCCGGCGTTCGCGCAAACGTCCGCAAGGGCGGGCACCGGATCGATGCTGGCCGTGCTGGTCGTGCCGACCGTGGCCACGACCGCCAGGGGAAGCCGCCCGGCGGCGCGATCGTCGTCGATGGCCGCCTGGAGCGCGTCGGCCCGCATGCGGAACGCGGCGTCCACCGGGACGTGGACGCAGTTCTCGTAGCCGATGCCTAACGTGATGGCGGCCTTGTCCACCGAGGAGTGCGCCTGCTCGGACAGGTAGACGCGGAGGACGGGCAGGTCGGTCCGGCCGGCCAGGCCGCGCTGCCTTACCTGGAGTTCACCGCGCGCCTCGCGGGCCGCCGCCAACGCCAGGAGCGTGGTGATGGATGCGGTGTCGTTGATGACGCCGAACCATCCCTCGCCCAGCCCGAGCATCTGTCGCAGCCAGTCCAGCGCGCGCTCTTCGAGCTCCGTCGCCGCCGGCGACGTCTTCCAGAGCATGGCATTGATGTTGAGCGCGGCCGCGAGCATTTCGGCCAGCACGCCCGGAGCGGATCCGGTAATGGCGAAGTAGGCGAAGAAGCCGGGGTGGTTCCAGTGCGTCACGCCCGGCAGAAGGACGCGCTCGAAGTCGTCGAGGATCGCGTCCATCGATTCCGCGTTCGCCGGGGGCGAGGCCGGCAGTTGCCTGGCGATGTCACCCGGCGCGGCGCTCGACAGGACCGGAAACCGGCCGGGATCCTCGAGGTAGCGTTCGATCCAGGTGGTCACGCGCGCCAGGGCGGCGTGCAGGGATTCGGGGGAAAGATCGTTGTGCGACAGAGCGAAGGTCAGATCTCAGGGTGAGCGCAATGCGCAAATCGCAACGCGCAAAGGGATTTCGATCAACTGACGATACCGGCGTCAGCATCTTCCCGTCAGGCCACACTGGTTGGGTTCGACCACACGCCTGGCGCTTTGCGCCTTGCGCTTTGCGCTGTTCCCTCACGGCGCCTCATGCACTTCCATCCCCTCGCCGGCTCGCGGACGCGTCGGCGGCAGCCTCCGCTCCCCGCCGAAGAGCGTGATCAGCGCGACGGCCAGGACGATGATCGCGCCCGCGCCCAATACCCGGGGACTCAACGACTCGTTGGCGAACGCCGCGCCCAGGAACACGGCGACGACCGGGTTCACGAACGCGTACGTCGACGCGCGTGCGGCGCTGGTGACTCCCAGCAGATACATGTACGACGAATAGCCAACCAGAGAGCCGACGAGAATCAGGTACGCAAACGCGAAGACGGACTTGAACGACGCCATTGACGGGTCGAAGCGTCCGAAGTCTCCGCTCACCAGGGCAATCACGGTGACGACCGCTCCACCAGCGAGCATCTGGATGGCGCTGGTGCGCATGGCGGACTCGAAGCGCGGCAGGGTGCGGGAGTAGACGGACCCGACTGCCCACGCGGCGGAGCCGAAGAGCACGATGCCTGCTCCAACCGGATCGATTGGCTCACCGCCCAGTGAACGCGGGCCCACCAGCACCAGCATACCGGCAACACCCAGAACGAGCCCCGATACGACTCCAACAGTCGGTCGCGATCCGCGACGCCACCACCATTCGAGCAGCACCATCAGGCAGGGCGTCAGCGCCACCAGCAGTGCCGCCACCCCCGACGGTATGCGTTGCACCGCGAGCGCGACGGAACCGTTCCCGGCGGTGAGCAGTGTGCCGACGACCGCATGCCCGCGCCACGGCACCTTTCTCGACTCCGGAATGCGGCGCCACGACGCAATGGCGAGGAGTATGGCGCCCGCCACGAAGTACCTGACGCCCGCCAGCGCCACGGGGGGCAGCGTCTCCACTGCAAATCGCATGAATAAGTAAGTCGATCCCCAGATGAGATAGATCGACGCGAAAGCGAGGAGAATCCGGCCGCGCGGCTGGGTCATCGCCAACGGAAGAACCGCAGCGCGACCCCGAAGGTGAGCACGAGCCAGGCTGCCACAATCGCGAATTCCGGAGCGAGGGCCGCCCAGCCCAGCCCCTGGATCATGATGCCCCGCACCGAATCCACCACCGCCGTGAGCGGCAGCGCCTGGATGATCGGCTGAACGGCGTCGGGAAAGTTGGCGGCCGAGAAGAACACGCCGGACGCGACCCACATCGGGAGCATGAGCAGGTTCATCAGGCCGGACGCGGCCTCGATCGTGCGGGCGCGCGACGCCACCAGCAGGCCTAACGACCCGAACACGAGCGCGCCCAGCAGGCAGGCGACCGCGAAAGCCACGAGCGATCCCCGTAGTGGCACGCCGAACGCGAAGTGGCCGAACAGGGTGATCACGGACACCTCGATCACCATCAGCCCCAGCCGCATCAGCAGGAAGGACGCCAGGTAGTGATACCGCCGCATGGGCGTCGCCACGAAGCGCTTCAGCAGCTTCTTGCGCCGCGCGTCCACGATGCTGAAGCCGATCCCCCACATCCCGCTGCCCATCAGGTTCATCGCGAGCAGGCCGGGGAGCACGAAGTCGATGTAGCGCGATCCGCGTTCGTTGATGAACGAGTCTGTGAACGCGAGCGCATCTCTGCGGCCCTTCGCACGCTGCAGCGCTTCGTCGACGAGCAGCCGTGCCGTGCGCGCCTCGGTGCGGGCGCGGTCGAAGCGATACTCCACGCGCTGTGAGTCCAGCGCCACGACCACCAGCGCCACCGTGCCGATGCGGAGTGCGGTTCCCGCGGCCGTGTCATCCAGACTCACGACCCGCAGCGTGCTGTCGGCGGCCAGCGACGTCCGGACCATCCCGGCCGCCGGCGCGGAAGACAGCACGCCGACCTTCGCCACGTCAGCCGGCCGCGACCGGAATGCCAGCCCAAGCCCGCTGGCGAGCAACAGCGGGAAGATGAAGGTCCAGAAGACGGCCTCGGGCTCGCGGAGGAACTCCCGGAAACGGATGAGCGTGAGCTGCACCAGCGGCGACGAGACCTTGCCCGGCTGTGGATTCCACGCGCCGGCCGGAGCGGGGCGCTGGTTCTTCGGTGCGGTGTCGCTCACTGCTCCCTCAGGTGGCGGCCGGTGAGCGACACGAAGACGTCTTCGAGCGTTGGCATGTGCGTGCGCAGCTCGGTCAGGGACAGGCCCGCCTGCTCGAGGGTCCGCAGCACGGCCGGCACGGCCTCGTGCGCGGCGGAGACCTGCAGCGTCCACACCGGCCCGTCGATCCGCGCCTCCAGCACCCCGGTCGTGGAGGCGAAGATCCCTCCCGGCACCGCGGCCCCTTCGGCCAGCTCGACCTCGACCACCTGCTCCGCGCCTAACGAACGGATCAGTGCCCGCGGCGTGTCGATGGCGATCACCTTTCCGTGATCCACGATCGCCACCCGGTCGCACAGCCGCTCGGCCTCTTCCATGTAATGCGTGGTGAGCACGATGCTCCGGCCTGACGCGCGCAGCCGCTCCACGAGATCCCAGAGCTGTCGCCGCGATTGCGGATCGAGGCCGGTGGTCGGTTCGTCCAGGAACAGCAGCTCGGGATCGCCGGCCAGTGCGCAGGCCACCGACAGGCGCTGCTTCTGCCCGCCGGACAGCGTGCCGACCCGCGCGGAGCGCTTTTCGTCGAGCTGTACCAGGCCGATGATCTCTTCGACTGCTGGTCCACGCTGAAAAAAGCTGCGAAACAGCGTGATCGTTTCCTCGACCGTGACCTTCTCGGAGAACTGGGTCTCCTGCAGTTGAACGCCCAGTCGCTCGCGGAGGATCCGTTCGTCGGACGCCCATCGCCGACCCAGCACGATCACGTCACCTGAATCCGGCTCCTGCAGCCCCTCGCAGATTTCGATCGTGGTGGTCTTGCCGGCGCCATTCGGGCCCAGCAGGCCGAAGCACTCGCCGCTGTGAACCTCGAGGTCCAGGTCATCAACCGCCACGACCGTGCCGAACGTCTTGCGAAGAGCGCGAACTTCGAGAGCGGGTGGTGCGCCGGGCATCGCTGATGCTAACAGGGCGGCTGCCACGGTGTCACCGGATCACAGGTGACGCGGCAACGAATGCGGCTACTGGGGCGGCAGGCTGTCCCGCGCATAGAGCACGGCCCGTTTCACCGACGCCGGCAGCGGCAGCGCGGCTGCCGAATCGAGATGCGCGACGGCGCGCGGCGTGTGGATCCATCCCATGCCGATGGCCCCTCGGGACCGGTACCCGTTCACGTATCGCTCACGAGCCTCGCTCACGTAGATGAGCCGTTGCGGCAACGGCAACAGACCCTTCTGCGCGCGCCAGATCGAGTCGCGCACGTACCCGATCACCAGGATGCTCTCCGCCGCCGCCACCGCCTGGAGCCCGGGGCCGTACAACAGTCCGCTGTTGAGTGAGTCGACGGTGGCGTCGGCCTTCCGCGTTGCGAGCGCGCGCACGCTGTCCAGCGGGATGATGCAGTCGATGCAGGCGAGGTAACGCTCGACCGTGACTTCTTCCACGGGGCTGAGCTCCTGAAGCACGCCCGGGCACGCGAGCGTGCCAAGCAGCGCGACCACCGGCCAGCGGCGCGGCCCGGTCACGGCGGCCACCCGGGTTCGAACGACGTGAGGGCAGGGCAGACCCCCGTTCCCCAGCTATCCTGACAGTCTCGCACAACCGGTTTCACAAACAGTGAGCCCGTGCGGTTAAGCCACGAACCGCTCGAGAAGTTGAGTGCGTAGAGCTGGCCGATCGATGCATTCGTGACGTCGGTGTTGGTCGCCATCAGGTTGAACGCGTCGAATCCGGGCACCAGGTACGTGTGGCCACCGTCCGCGTTCGGGTGCACGAGTCCCAGCGCATGTCCAAGTTCGTGCGCGAGTGTGGGATCAACGACGTTCGAGTTCCCCCATGAGATGAACACGATTTCCGGATGCGTCTTCAGCCAGCAGTTCTGGGCGGGCGTCAGGTCAGGAAGGTTCCGGTAGTTCCTGACGAAGTAGACATTGATCCGCGTTGCGTCGTAGATCAGCGGGTTCGTCGAGATGATACCGGCCTTGTCGCAGTTCGGGTCAATCACCGACGGAATCAACGGGGACGAAGCCGTATCGAGGGTCAATCCCGTCCCCATGGTCTCGAGGATCGGATACGCCTTGTCGAGGAGCCGGTCCCGCATGCCCTTTGCCGTGGCGATGTCGGTGGCTGTCGAGGCGACTATCCACAGGCGGAGCGGAACACTTGTCAATTCCGGAAGCGAAATCGCCAATGAGCCGCTCTCAATCGCGGTCTCGAGCCATTCCACATCGCCCGGTACCGTTGGATCGAGCGAGCGCGCGAAGGCACCCAGACCTGGCGCGAAGGCATCCATCTCAACAGGGCACGTGATGTCGAACGACACGTCGTCGAGCGTGACCGTCGGATTGGCCACGTGCGGTTCGAACTCAGGGCAGTTGGCGCCTTCGCGTCCGCTGTACAACAGGAGCGGCGGATTGGCCGCGGTTGTCCCCGGGAATTCAACGACGATGTCCGCGATGGTCGGGGGCGTGCCCAAAGGACACGACAGCGCCAGGCCGGCTGAAGCCGTGGCGATGTAACGGAACCGACGCGATTTCGCGGGCGTTGCCATCACACGCTCACCCCGGGGGCGAGGGTTACCCCCCGCCCCGTCGCGACGTTGGGATCATGCTTCTGGAGGCGGCCAGTCGGGCGGCGTCTGCGGAGGATTCGTACCACCGGTGCCGGGGAAGGCGACCGCGAGTGCAGCCCAGTCGATCATCCGCAGCATCTTGGTCACTTCTGCTGACCAGGCGACTTCCGACTGGATCCACTTGATGATCTGCGCGATGTCCTTCTGCGCCTTGGCGACGTCCTTCTTCAGCTTGGCGATGTCGCCTTTCCCTTTCTTCGCCTCCACCTTCGCCTTCTTGACCAGCGCCTCGAGATTCTGGGCCTTCTTGTCGAGCTTCTTGAGCCGGGCCTCGGTGCTTGCCATTGGAGCCTCTCGTGCGTAGGGCGGGCAACCCCCCGCCGGGATTCCCTGGTCAGGGTCCGGCGAACGTACCACCGCCCCGATAAGGCGGCTAGGTCGCCCCGCGTCCGCCCAGGAGATCCCGCCTGCCGAGCGCCCGGAGCCGCGCCTCCATCCGGGCCCTGTCCGCTCCCCGGCCGAGCTGCTCGGCCGCGCGAAGCCTAACGTTCAGGCTCGCCGCCAGATACAGCTGCTGGACTTGCGAGCGTGGCGAGTCAAAGGCCCTGGCCGTCTCCCAGGCGCCCGGGGCGTCGCCGGTGGCCAACTGCAATTCGGCCAGCAGCAGGCGCTCGCTCGCCGCTGATTCCCAGAGATCCCAGGTGATAAAAGACGGATCCGCCGCCGGCCGGAGGGCTTTCAGCAGGCGAAGCGCCGACGTCGTGTCGCCGCGAAGCAGCGCCAGGCGGGCCTCGGTTCCGTCGAGCACGAGCCGGTCAGTTCCCAGCTTGGTGGAATCGGCAATGACGCGCATCCGTCGCGCGACCGAGTCGAGTCGCGTTTCATCGCGACGGTGCCAGGCCCAGAGAGATACGTAGCGCAACCTCACGGTTGACATCCGGTTCACGGGAACGCTCGACAGCGTGCGCATCGCCGAGTCGGCCTGCGCTTCGCTCGTCCGTGAGCCAGCCGCCGCGTCGAGGACGTGCAGCGAGACCGCGGCCGGGATTCCCGTGCTGACAGAATCGAGGAGCGCGCGCGCCGCCGAATCACGACCCTCCATCATGTCGAGGTAGTTCAGGCCCTTCAGCGCTGACCAGCGATAGATCGCGTGCATCGCCGAGGTGTCCGAGTCGTGTTGGAGCACGGCCTGCAGCGCGGCACGGGCGCACGGAATGCTCACGGCGCCGCCGCCCAGGATCCGGGCGACGTCCACGACGCGGTCGCTGGCGCGGCTCACTGCCCGGGTCCAATCGATCGACTCCGGACCGTCGAACGTGCAGCGCACCATCAGGTCGGCCTGGAAGGTCCAGTCGCTGTCGGGCGCGGCCGCTTCGATCTGGTGCATGACCGCCCTGGCGCTGCGCGCCTCGCCGCGGCGCGTGACGAACTCCACGAGATGGAACAACGCCGGCGCGAACCCCGGTTGCAGCCGTAGCGCAGTCGTCAGGCTTTGTTCGGTCACCGAGTCGGCGACCGAGGCAGGCATGAGATGATGGTTGGTCTCCGCGACGAGCATCCACGGTTCGCTCCAGGTGGAGTCCAACGCGCTGGCTTGCGCCAGGGACATCAGTGCCGAGTCGGCCCGTCCGGCGACGAAGTGGCGAAGCCCGCGCGCCAGGGCGAGGTGGTGGCGTGGGAGCTGCGCCTCGTGGCGAAGCGCGACGTCGAGGAGTCCCCGCGCCGCGGAATAGTCCTGCAGGTAGGTGGTGGCCAGCGCCCCCTTGAGTGCCGCGACGCCGAGCGCCGAGTCGCGGGCCAGCGCGCGATTCAGGTGCAGCATCGCCAGCGAGTACCTGGACCGGTTGTATTCGCGCTCTCCCTGCAGCCAGTCGGCGACGGCGGCCGGGTTCCGGTCGGCAAGGTAGGACACGTCCACACGCCCGTTAGGCGGCAGCAGCCGCGGCAGGATCAGCGCGACCGCCCGGAGCGCGAGTTGGGGCGGCGACGTGGATGCCACGGGTCCGGACACGCTCTCCTGGCGCACCAGGGAGTCCGCCAGCGCGTCGTGCAACCGGATGATGACCGTCTGCGAATCGCGATCGCTGACGAGCGCTCCGTCCAGGTAGTACCGTGCCCCGGAACGCCGCGCCACCTTCGCCGCCTCGGCGCCCAGGATCCGCGCGTCAGCGCGGCGATCGGGTCCGAGCAGGGCCTGTCCGTCGAGCCAGCGCAGTGGCTCCGTGTGTTCCAGCACGCTCTCGATCATGAGCGCGACCTGTTCCCCGGCGGCGGACTCCGTGCCGGCTCCCGGCACGGACAGGGGATACACGACGACACGGTTCGGGTCTGCCGGCGGTTCGCGGCCGAGGGCCACGCGCGTCGCGATGAGCGCGAGCGCCACCAGCCCGGCCACTCCGAGCAGTACGCGCGGCCGCCGGCGGATCCTTTCCACCTGCGCCGCGCCGCTGATGCTGGCCAGCTGCGCAGCCTCCAGCGCGTCAGCGAATCCAACAGCGGTGGTGAAGCGGTCCGCCGGCACCTTGGCGAGGGCCTTTTCGACGGCCTGCTGCAGCCCGTCGCTGACGGTCGGTCTGACCACCCGCAGTGACGGCGGTCGCTCATGCAGATGGCGCGACAGCAGGGCCTGGGCGGTGCGTCCGGAGAACGGCGGCTCCCCGGCCAGCATTTCGAACAGGACGCATCCCAGCGCGTAGATGTCGGCGCGGCCATCGACGTATTCTGAGCCGCCCGCCTGTTCAGGGCTCATGTAGGCCGGCGTGCCTAACGCCACGCCCAGCTCGGTGAGCGCCTGGTTGCCGGCGCTGGTGACGGCCCGCGCGATCCCGAAGTCGGTGACCATCGCCTTGCCGCCGCTCAGCAGGATGTTCTCCGGCTTGATATCCCGGTGGACGACGCCGAGGCTGTGAGCGAGCGTGAGCGCGGCAGCCACGTCGCGCACGATCGAGATCGCGTCAGGCAGGGGCAGTTGCGTCTCCCGCCTCATCCGCTGGCGCAGCGACTCGCCGCTGACCAGCGGCATGATGAAGTAGAGCACACTGCCGCTGCCACCCGAGTCGTACAGCGGGACGATATTCGCGTGCTGCAGCGCGGCGGCGATCGCGATCTCTCGCTCGAAACGTTCCAGCCCGATCGCGGACCCGAGACTGGGGTCGAGGACCTTGACCGCAACGTCGCGCTCGTGCTTCACGTCGCGCGCGCGGTACACGGTGGCCATCCCGCCGCGCCCGATTTCCTCGGCCAGGACATACCTCGGGGCGAGCGTCTCGCGCAGCAGTTTGAGGTCGTCGATCACGTGTGCGGGGGTGGTACCGGGAATATGGACCGGCGGCAGGGACCGTCCAGCCGCAAGACGGTCCGCGAACGCCCGACAACGGGTAGTCCCTTTCGACCTGTTCACCTCTGGCGCCGTTCCCTATCGTTCGAAACGACCTGATGGCGACCTGGAGGATTTATGGACGGCAATCGGCGGCAATTCCTGGGCAGCGTGGCGGCACTTTCCGCCACCGGCGCGCTGCTCCCCACCGCGTTAGGCGCACAGCCTGAGGGTCCGCGGCCGGTGAGTGCCGACTGGGACATGACGTGGCGGGACCGGGTCACGGGTCCGTTCCGGGCCGTCTTTGACAACCCGATCGTGAATGAAGGGGTGGGACTGTGGCGCGCGGTCGACTGGAAGCGGAGCGTGCAGGAGGTCTATGGCGACGAAGCGAAGGAAGTGTCGACCGTTCTCGTGATCCGACATGAAGCGATCCCGATGATCATGAACCACGCCTTCTGGGAGCGGCACGAGGTCGGCACGCAGGACAAGATCGACGACCCGGCGAGCGGTGAACCGGCGAAACAGAACCCGTTCCTGTCGAGGGAGGGTGCTGGCGGAGGGCGTCGCGGCACGTCGATCGACGGCTTCATCGCGGCGGGCGGCATCGTGCTGGCGTGCAACTACGCGTTCGGGCGCTCGGTGGTGAGCCGCGAGGCGAGGAAGGCCGGCATCGACAGCACCGCCGCGCGCGCGGTCGTGCTCCAGCAGGTCATTCCGGGCGTGATCCTGCAGCCGTCGGGGTTTTTCGCGGTGATCGAGGCGGAGCGCTCCGGGTGTCACTTCTTCCCGGCGGCCGGTTAGGCGAGGGTCAGCGCGTCCAGATCAGCAGCACGCCGCATCCGTTTCCGGTGCGGTTGTATTTCGCGGGGACCTGCGCGGCGCTGCTGTAGACCTCGATCCCGGCGATGTGTTCCGGCGGCACCGAATTCACGTCGAAGAGACCGTTCCCGGGATGGCGTGAGTCGAAGACCATGGCGCCGTCGAGATAGACATCCATGAAGCACGCCGGGCGCGCCCCGGAAACAACGTCAGAGGGATTGAGTTGCTCCACGCTCATGGTGCAGAACGCGCATCCGGTGCTTGTCGCCCGTCCGGTTGCTATCCAAACTTTGTTCCCCCCCTTCCGCGCATTGACACCGGGAAGGATTGCGATCAGGTCGCCGGTCTTACGGAACCCGCCTTCGGCTTTCGCCAGCTGCTCCCTGGTCAGGAAGTGTCCGATCCCGGCCTCCCGGCGCTCCGTGAACTCGGCCAGTTTGGCCGTCGGCCGTTCCCCAGGCGCAGAGATAACGCGCTCAGGCAGAACGGTGCCGGTTGATCGGGTCAGGACCACATCCCACGAAACCACCTCGTCGAAATCGATCGTCACGGTAGACGACTCCGATCGAAAGCCGATTGCCCGCAGCACCACGACGTGCTGGCCCGGTGGGATGTCCTTCAGGCGAAATCGGCCTGACGAGTCACTCAGCACCCTGCGCCCGAGCTTCGAGATTGACGCCTCGGCACCCTGAATCGGCGGGCGTCCACTGTCGGGCGCCAGCACGCGCCCGCTGATCTCGCCCTGCGCCGCACTTTCTAGCGCGATGGACGAAAGCAGCAACGCCGCGACCACGAACGCCCTTAGAGCTTCCGTGGTGCCACGCGAGATGCCTCTGTCGACGTTCGCTCGATCACGCATGTTGGACGCTGACCTCGATTCAATGAGTGTGGTGCAGGCCGGGTGGCGCGGCAAGCCATCAGCCGGGACTATGAGAGGGAATCCCCCTTGTCCCGTGCTGTCGCGGCTGGCAGCGTTGCGACGAACACCTCTCGCGAACCAGTGCCCCGATCGATCGACGATTTCCTTCAGCAGGCCTTGTCGCGCGGCATGATCACCGCCGCGCAGCACGCGTCGCTGGTGTCCCTCGCCACCGAAGACGGTGCGGTTTTGCGCGAGATGCCGCGCGGTTTCAACTGGGTCACGATCGCCTATGCACTGGGCGCGCTGCTCGTCGTGTTCGCCGGCGGGTGGTTCCTCGCTCAGCGCTGGCTCTCGCTGGGGCCGGCGGGCGTGTTGCTCGTCATACTGCTGTACGCGGCCGCGGCCGCGGCAGCGTCGATCTGGCTCGAGCGGCGCGATTTCAGGGAGGCGGCCGGTATTGCGGCCATGGTCGCTGTCTCCCTCACTCCGGTAGCAGTCTGGGCAATCGAATCTCTCACAGGCTGGTGGCCGGTCGAGACGTGGGGACAGCCGTACTACCCCGAGTATCCAGCCGCCGAGGCGACACGCTGGCTGATCGCGGAGCTGGCGACGATTCTGGCCGGGCTGCTCGTCCTCCGCCGACGGTCATGGTCCGCGGTCGTGTTGCCGATCGGCGTCGCGTTGTTCGGGCTCGTCATGCACCTGCCACGCGCGGTCGGCATCGACCTGACGCCGGTTCTCGAGCGCTGGATTCAGATGACGGGCGCCCTGTTCGTCTGCGCCATTGCGGACACGACCGATCGACGGATGCCTCGTCAGGCAGGGCCGGGCCGTGGCGACATGGCATTTCCGCTGTGGATCACGGGCCTGGTGACGCTGTCCATCGCGATCCTCTCCATGTGGCCCGTCGCCGGAGTCTGGCGGCATGGCCTGCCGGTGCTTGCACTGGGCGCCGTGGCCGTGGCGCTGGTGATGGGACGCCGAACGCACCTGGTCTTTGGCGTGTTCGCGTTCTTCCTGTATCTCGTCTACCTCGCGGCGGAAGTGTTCAAGTCGACGGCCTACTTTCCCATCGTTCTGGCGTTGCTGGGCGGGGCGCTGCTGGCCGCGACCGTATGGATGCAACGTCGCTTTCCGGCGCTGGCCTCCCGAATGGGTGCGCGGCGAGGCGGTCAGGGTGGCCTGCCTGGATCACCGGTCATGCCGTGGCTCATGGTGGCGTTTGCGTTAGGCATGACGTTCCTGCAGCTGCCGGAAGCGCGTGAGGAGCGGCTCAACAGGGACTTCCAGCAGCGCCTGCAAATCCTGCGGATGCACAGCGGCTCGCTGAAGGCGGCGCCGATGAGGCCCGGACCAGATCGCGTCGTCCCCGATACCGGGGCCAAGCGAGGAACAGCTCGCTGAGACGAACAGCCCGGTTAACGACCCTCGGAAACCCGCCGGGCTCCACCGGCGTATAGTCTCTCCCGTCAAGGAGGACTCGCTTTCATGCTGGCCGTCGTCACGTTGTCCCTCGCCCTCCAGGTCACCGTCCGGGTGCAAACCCGGGAGGACAGCCTGAAGCAGCGACAGCGCGATTCCCTGGCGGTGGTGATCGAGGAGTCCATCCGAAGCTCGTCCAGGGACCGACGGCCCCCGCGTCGCGACTCGGTGACTCCCGAACTCGAGCGCACGGCCTTCGCCGACGACGGGGCTCGCGAGCTGCTGTACCGCGCGCGCATTGCGCGGCTGCGGCAGGATTCGAGCCTCCAATCGTACGATGCCAAGACATACCAGCGGATCTCCGTCGGGCTTGGCTTCCGGGCCATCGGCCGGGACCGCCTGCTGTTCCGGACCGAAGTCGCTTCCCGAGTGCGATGGACGCGGAACAGCGGCGCGCTGGTGGACATCAGCGGCGAGCGCGCGGTCGCTCCGTCGTTCGGCGGGACGGCGGACTTCGAGTCCGATATGACGTCGCCCGTCCCGTACTACCCGGGCCGCGAGGCATTGTGGATCGGCGGGTCGGGGGTCTCCCGGGCTGAAGTGGATGATCGGGAACTTGTCCACCCGATCGCCACCGGGTCAGAAGCGTACTACCGCTACAGCAGTGGAGACTCGCTGATCTTCACCATGCCCGACCGCACGCGGATAACGCTGCGCGAGTTGCGCGTCGAACCCCGGCGGCCCGAATGGCGATTGTCCGTGGGATCGTTCTGGTTCGACGCGTCGAGCGGCCAGCTCGTGCGCGCGGTGTATCGATTCTCGGCGCCAATGGACATCTGGGCGGTTGCGAAGGAAGAGTCGCAGCGGTCGAAGCAGGACTCGTCGCGTCGCGGTGGCATGAACGAACTGCGCGAGCTGGAGGAAGAGGACGACGTGCCGGGTTGGGTTCGAGGGATGATGTCGCCGCTGAAAGCGAACCTCGAGGCCGTGACGATCGAGTACGGACTCTTCGGCGGCCGGTTCTGGCTGCCGCGCAGACAGTATGCGATGGCCAATGCGCAGGCGGGTTTCATGCGGGTTCCCGTGCGCATCGAAGAGTCCTTCACGTACGCGAGCGTGAATGGGCCCGAGGCATTTCCCGCGCTGCCGCCGCCCGCAAAATCATTGCGTGACTCGCTGTTCCCGGGCGACACAGGTTCGTGGCGAAACCTGCCCGCCGAGGAGCGCCGAGCGAGGAACCGTGCCATCGCGCGAGCGGCGGCCGAGCGGGCGGAAACGAGAGCTCGCCAGCGCAAGCAGGAGTGCGCGGCAACCGGTTCGTACACGCGGGACTGGGATCGCCATGAAGGTGCGCTGCGGATGGCGGTCAGGGTTCCGTGCGATTCGACCGTGCTGGCCAACTCGCCCGATCTCCCGTCTTCGATCTACGATCCCGGCGAAGAACTGTTCGGAACGGCCGAGCGCGATGAGCTGCTGAAGTCGCTGGATTTCTCGCTGCAGTCCGGATGGGCGCCACAGCCGATCCTGTGGCAGTATGGCCTGGGTCAGACCCGGTACAACCGTGTCGAAGGCTTCTCGACCGGAATCGCCGGGTCGACGGACCTGGGGAAAGGTTACGCGATCGACGGGTCGGCACGACTCGGCACCGGCGACTGGTCGCCTAACGCGGAGCTGGGCATGGCGCGCAGCAACGGCCGCACGACGTGGCGCCTGGGCGGCTATCGGCGCCTGGCGGTCGCCAGCGACTGGGGGGCGCCGCTGTCGTTCGGCGCGGGTATTGGCGCGCTCCTCTTCGGGCGCGACGACGGCTTCTATTTCCGCAGCGCCGGTATCGACCTGACGCGGACCACCACCGGCGGCAGCCTCACCACGCGATTCTTCGCCGAGCATCAGGGCGAAGCCGACGTGACGGCGCGGTTCAGCCTGGCGCGGGCGATGGGGACTGGAACCGAGTTTGCCGAGAACATCATCGCGACGCGTGGGAACGTGGCCGGTCTTTCGATCCGCGACGTGCGCAGCGCCGGGCTCGATCCCCAGGGCTGGCGCGGGTTCAGCGAGCTGCGGCTCGAAGGCGGTTGGTTCGCGCCGACCGCGGACAGTCTGGACGCGGAGCTCTACACGCGCGCCGCGCTCGACCTTACCATCTCGCGGGGTTTTGGCCAGCGCACCGCCGCGTCACTTACGCTGGGCGCCGGCATCTCGGACAAGGCGCCCGTGCAGCGGCTCTTCCTGCTCGGCGGGACCGAGACCGTGCGAGGTCAGCGCCCGGGCACGCAGGGCGGTGACAGTTACTGGCTCACGCGACTGGAACTGGGTCGCGGCCTCGCGGCCGCGCGCGGCGTCGTGTTCGGCGACATCGGCTGGGCGGGCCCGCGGGACCTGTGGAGTCACCCCGGCCGTCCAATGTCGGGTGCGGGCGTGGGCGTCTCGTTCATGGACGGCCTCGTGCGCGCCGACCTGGCACGCGGGATCTATCCGAGCAAGCGATATCGATTCGACCTGTATCTCGAGGCGAGATTCTGAACGGAGGTCCGAGGTCAGAGGTCAGAGGTCAGAGTTGAAGCCACATGCTTGTTCCCTCTGCCCGTGGCGAGCATATGTTTGCGCGTCACGCTCACGGAGAGGCGCGAACATGTGGAAGGAGTTCAAGGCGTTCCTCATCAAGGACAACATCATCGGCCTTGCCATCGCGGTCATCCTCGGCCTCGCGTTGAACAAGCTGGTCACTTCCGTGGTGGATGACGTCATCATGCCCGTGGTGAACCTCGCCACTGCGGCGACGGGTGGATCCTGGAAGGACTGGTACCTCCCGTTGACCTCCGCGGGCGCTGACGGGCCGAAAATGCTGGTCGGCAACATCATCGGGAACCTGATCAACTTCTTCGTCATCGGCCTCGTCTGCTTCTTCTTCGCCAAGGCGTTCGTCAGGCCGAAGGAAGGCAAGGCGTGAATCGTGAATAGTGAATCGTGGATCCTGGCAGGGCCGCGACCGAAGCCGACGTGACGATTCACGATTCACGATTCACGACTCACCCGCTTTGAGCGTGACAAGTCTCAGAAGGACGCTCGGCACGTGGGACCTCACGCTTCTCGTGATCGGGAACGTGATCGGGTCCGGCATCTTCATCGTTCCCTCGACGGTCCTGCGCCAATCGGGCTCCGTGAACGTCGCCCTGACGGTGTGGGTCGTGGGCGGCATCCTGTCGCTGTTCGGCGCGCTCGCCTACGCCGAACTGGGCGCGATGGATGAGGGAGCCGGTGGACTCTACTCGTATGTGCGTGATTCGTTCGGTCAGTTTCCGGCATTCCTGTTCGGATGGACGCTGTTCTTCGGGATTGGCGGCGGGACCATCTCGGCGCTGGTGGTGGCCGCAACGGGTTACCTCGGGCAATTCGTCACGCTGAGCCAGGGCGCGAGCCGAGCCGTGGCGCTGGTCCTGATCGCCGGCATTGGACTGATCACCGTGCGCGGCATGCGCGGCAGCGCCTCGGTGCAGAATTGGGGCACTGTCGTCAAGCTGTTCGCCGTCATCGTGATGAGTGTCGTGCTCCTGGCCATGGGAACGGGTGGCGCGCCAATGCCAGCCCAGGTCTCCCAGGGAACAGTCTCGCTGTTCTCCGCCGCCGGCACCGCGATGATCTCGGTACTGTGGGCGTACGAGGGATGGCAGTACGTGACATTTGCCGCTGGCGAGTCGATCGACCCGAAGCGTTCGCTGCCTCGCGCGATCGGTTTGGGAACGGCCGGGATCATCCTCGTCTACCTGCTGGCGAACGTCGGGTATCTGGCTGCGCTTGGGCCGTCGCGGGTGGCCTCGTCGGAGCGAGTCGCCGCGGACGCCATGACCACCGTGCTCGGGCCGTGGGCGGGGAGCGCGATCGCGGCGGCCATCATCGTTTCGATGTGCAGTGCCGCGCTGGCGGTGGCCATCACGCTGCCCCGCGCCTACTTCACGATGGCGCGGGATGGCGTCTTCTTCGCCCGGTTCGGGCGCATTCACCCCGGCTTCGGCACGCCCGCCGTGTCGATCGTGGCGCTCTGCGTGTGGTCGGGGCTGCTCGCGCTGAGCGGCACGTTCGACCAGCTGCTCGCCTACGTGATCTTCGTCGGCTGGATCTTTTACGCGTTAGGCGCGGCGGCGGTGATCGTGCTGCGCCGGAAGCGGCCCGATGCGCCACGCCCGTATCGGGTGCCGGGGTATCCGTGGACCCCGTTGCTCTTCATCGCGGCCGCTGTGGCGCTGGTGTTCAACACCATCGTCGCCCAGCCGCGCGTCGCCGCCATCGGTCTGGCGATGGTGTTCGCCGGCGCGCCGTCGTATGCCTTCTGGCGCAGGCGGGTTGCGGGTCGCGGGTAGCGGGTCTGCGCCTGGAGAATGCCGACCCGCCACCCGCTGCCCGTTACCCGACGCGCATCCTTCCCTCGCACACCAGCACGCTCGACCCGCCGACACGGACGGCGGTGATCGCGTCGCCGCTCTTGTCCGCCTCCACCTCGATCAGGCTCGGCCGACCCATCTCGTAACCCTGCTCCACCACCCAGCGCAGCGTGCCCTCCTGCCTGGAGCGGGCCGCGAGGTAGCCGCCTAACGCCGCGCAGGCGGAACCGGTCGCGGGATCCTCGGGGACGCTGAAGCCCGGCGCGAACATGCGGGCGCGGACGTCATGGCCGGCCTGCTCGGCATCCATCGCGAAGATCATCACCGCCTCGCCGTCCGTTCGTGACAGGTGTTCCTCCCAGCGGTCGAGCCGGATGCGGGACCGCGCCACGGCGCCACGGTCACGGACCGGCACGAAGGCGAACGGCAGGCCGCACGACACGACCTGCGGGTGCCAGGCGCCATCGAGCAGGTCCTCTTCGTTCAGCGACAGCGATTCGGCGATCGCCGCACGCGAAGGAAGCGGCGGTCCCACCTCGGGCAGCCTGGCCACCGAGAACTGGCAGAACTCCGGTTGGCCCTGGCGCGCACGAATGACCACCGGGACGGGCCCGACTCTCTCCTCGAGCACGATCCGCGTTTCCGCGCCGGTGAGCGGCACTTCGCCGATCGCCGCCAGCACGAACGCCGTGCCTACCGTGGGGTGGCCGGCAAACGGCACTTCGCCACCCGGCGTGAAGATCCGCACGCGACGCGTGTGCTCCGGATCGTCAGGCGGAAAGACGAACGTCGATTCGGAGTAGTTGAACTCGCGCGCAATGGCGAGCATCTGCTCGTCGGTCAGCCCGCGAGCGTCGGGAAGCACGGCGAGCTGGTTGCCGCCGAAGCGGGTGGACGTGAAGACGTCGGCAGTGAAAAAACGCATCGAGGTCAGAGGTCAGAGGTCAGAGGTCCCAGGGAGGCCGGGGGTTTTGGCTCGGACCTCTGACCTCTGACCTCGGACTCCTATTCTGCGCCAAGGAACGGGTACCGATAGTCCGTCGGCGGAACCAGCGTCTCCTTCACGCTCCTCGGGCTCACCCAGCGCATCAGGTTCCACTTCGAGCCCGCCTTGTCGTTCGTGCCCGACGCGCGGGCTCCACCAAACGGCTGCTGCCCGACCACCGCGCCCGTCGGCTTGTCGTTGATGTAGAAATTGCCGGCCGCGTTGCGCAGGGCGCCCAGCGCCTCGCGCGCCGCGTTCCGGTCCCGCGAAAACACGGCGCCGGTCAATGCGTATGGCGAGGTCTGGTCCACCACGCCTAACGTCTCACTCCACCTGGCGTCGTCGTAGACCCAGACGGTCACCACCGGTCCGAAGATCTCCTCGCAGAGCAGCCGGTAGTCCGCCGAGGGCGCTTCGATGAGCGTCGGTTCGATGAAGTAGCCCGTGTCGCCCTTCGCGTTGCCGCCGGCGATGACGCGCGCGTTCTGTTTCGCGTCCGCCAGGTACTCGCTGATCTTGTCGAACGCCTTCCGGTCGATCACCGCGCCCATGAAGTTCCGGAAATCGCGCACGTCACCCATCTGAATCTCGCTCATGATGGCGACGGTGCGCTCGCGCACGTCGCTCCACAAAGAACGGGGAATGTACACCCGGCTGGCCGCGCTGCACTTCTGCCCCTGGTACTCGAATCCACCGCGCGCAATCGCCACCGCGAGGGCCTGCGGATCCGCCGACGGATGCGCAATGATGAAGTCCTTGCCGCCCGTCTCGCCGACGATCCGCGGATACGTGCGGTACCGTCCCATAGTCGCACCAATCGTCTTCCACATGCTGTTGAAGACGCTCGTGCTCCCCGTGAAATGCACACCGGCCAGATCGCGATGCGACAGCACGGCGTCGCTGATCTTCACCGCATCGCCCGGGACGAAGTTCACCACGCCCGGCGGCAAACCCGCTTCCTGCAGCAGCTTCATCAGGTAGTACGCCGAGAGCATCGCGCTCGACGCCGGCTTCCAGACGGCGACATTCCCCATGAGCGCCGGAGACGTCGGCAGGTTTCCACCGATCGCGGTGAAGTTGAACGGCGTGATCGCGTAGACGAAACCTTCGAGCGCGCGATAGTCCGACATGTTCCACACGCCCGGACTGGAGGTCGGTTGTTCAGCGTAGATCTCCTGCGCGTATTGAACGTTGAAGCGCCAGAAGTCGACCAGTTCGCACGCCGCGTCGATCTCGGCCTGGAAGGCCGTCTTCGATTGGCCCAGCATGGTCGCCGCGTTCACGGTGTCGCGCCATGTCGTCGCCAGCAGCTCCGCCGCGCGAAGAAACACCGCGGCGCGATCCTCCCACGGCCAGTTGGCCCACTCCACCTGCGCCTTCCGCGCCGCCGCGATCGCCATCTCGACATGCTTCTGCGTCGCCTTGTGCCAGTCGGCCAGCACGTGACCGTGGTGATGCGGCATCACGGCCTGGGCAATCTCACCGGTACGGAATTCCTCGCCCCCGATGATGATCGGGATCTCGATGCGCTCCGCCGACATCGACGCGAGTCGCGCCTTGAGCGATGCTCGCTCAGGCGATCCCGGCGCATACGAACGCACTGGTTCGTTGACGGCCACCGGAACGCGGCGAATGCCGTTGAATGGCACGAGGCCAGGCGCTGCTGCGGGGCTGGTCACGGTGGACTGGGGCTGGGGGACCGGCCGTGAGGTCGGCTCGGCTACGGGGGCGCTCATGGGTAACCTCGGGGTAACCTCGAGAAAGTCGTCGAAACCTGCGCGGCGCCGGAAACGCGGCTCCAGTGCGCTCGTCAAAGTTACGCCCGTGACGACACGCGATCCAACCCGTGTAAGGGTGCTGTTCGTGACAGGCGTCATCCCACATCCGCCATCCCACATCCGCCATCTCTTCTCTTAGTTTGCGGTCAGCCCCCCTCGCCTTCTCTCCCTGGGGTATCTGAATGTTTCGATCGCGCATCGCCACCCGCCTTCCGCCCGCCCTCGCGCTCGCTGCCGTCGTCGTCGTGGCCGCTTCGTGCGGCGGTGGCGGAGATGGTGGCGGGACAACGACGCCGCCCGGCAAAGTGGCGCGGGTCGACGTTTCGGCGCCGAGTCCCACGATGGAAGTCGGCCAGAACATGCAGGTGACCGTGCGCTACTACGACGCCTCCAGCTCGCAACTGGGCGGAAAGACGGTCACCTACTCGACGAGCAGCTCCTCGGTTGCCACAGTCAGCACGAATGGCCTCGTCACTGCCGCGTCCCCTGGTCCCGTGACGGTCACGGCAACGGTCGATGGGGTGCCGGGCAACCTCGCGCTGACGGTCACGCCGATTCCGGTCTTCTTCATCGCCATCACGCCCACCAACCCCATTGTGCGACAGGGTGAAACGGTAACGCTCGCCGCACAACCGCAGAACGCGATCGGACAGCCGTTGACCGGGCACACAGTGACGTGGGCCTCGGCGAATGCCGCGCGCGCTACGGTGACACAGGGTGGGGTGGTCACGGGCGTCTCGCCGGGGAACGTCTACATCCGCGCATCGACCGAGGGAAGAACCGACTCGCTGAACCTCCGCGTGCAGAGTCTCGTCACGCCCTCCATCACGGGGGCGTCGTCAGCCACGCTCGTTCCCGGAGGAAGCGGCACGTTGACCGGGGTCAACTTTGGCGAGACGGTTGGTGACAATCAGGTACTCGTGAACGGCGCGGCTGGCGTAGTCACTGCCGCCACGGGCACGTCGCTGACGTTCACGGTGCCCGCGAAGACCGAACTCCCGTGCACGGCGACGGGACCGGCCCAGGTCGCACTCGTGGCGAACGGCGACACGGCCTTCACCACGATGCAACTCCGCGTCGCGTCCGACCGCTCACTCGCCGTCGGCGAGTCGCTCCTGCTGACCGCGGACGCGGACCTGGTCTGCAACGAGTTTGCCGGTACGGACGGGAAATACCTGATCACGGCGTTCAACTACGCGAGCAACGCCGGCGTGCGCACCTCGTTCCGGCTGACGGGGTCGGGACAGACGACCGCGAGTGCCTTCACGGCCACCGCTCAGCCACAGGTGGCCGCCGCGATCGCTCCCCGCACCGTCCTGCCTGACGACCCCACCACGCGTCACCTGCGCGCTCACTCTGCGTTCATGCGGCAGGACCGAGAGCTCGCCAGACAGCTTGGGAATCCTCACCTGCGCCAGCGCGCCCGTCTCAAGGCGGGGAGTGGCGGTGTCGCATTGAACGTCGCTGCGATAGAACCGCCGGCGGTGGGCCAGCAGTTGCAGTATCGGATGCGACGCACGCTCTCTTCGGCGAGCACCTACGACGAGGTCACGTTCAAGGTCGTGTATTCGGGCACGAAGATGGTCATCCTCGAGGACGCCGCGTCACCGCTCGCCGGAACCATGGACGACGAATACGTGAAGCTGGGACAGGAATTCGACCAGGTGATGTACGACCAGTTGCTGGTCTTCGGCGACCCGCTCGTGGTGGACTCGGCGCTGGACAACAATGGGCGCATGCTGGCGCTGTTCTCGCCGCGCGTGAACGCCTACACCATCAACGGCGTGTCGAACCAGATCCTCGGCTTCGTCACGCTGTGCGACTTCTTCCCCCGCGTGGCCATTACGCTGCCGGATGGCACCGTTGTTCCGGCCTGCCCGTCGAGCAATGAGGGTGAGGCGTTCTACGCCCTGGTCCCGGATCCCACCGCCGGTTGGTCGATCTCGTTCTGGCGCCGGCTCATTCGAGGGACGCTGATCCACGAAGCAAAGCACATCGACTCGTACGCCTGGCGGTATTTCTACGAGGCCTCAGAGCTGGAAGAGACCTGGCTCGAAGAGGCAACGGCGCAGCAGGCCAGCGAGATCTGGGCGCGCAACATGTACTCCCGGGGCGTGAAGCAGGATATCGCGTGGGCCGATGGACCGAACTGCGACTATGCGCCGGTGGGTGGAGGGTGTGCCGATCCCGCTGAGGGAATCCTCCACCACTTCGGATTCCTCTATAACCACTACGCGTCGCTCGAGTTCAAGTCGATCCTCGATGATCCCTTCGGGCCGATCGATCCCGTGATCTACGGGAGCTCCTGGTCGTTCATGCGATACGTGACGGACACCTACGGTCAGAGCGAGCCAGCGTTCCTTGGCTCGATCGTCCAGGTGCAGAACGATCACGGCGTCGCCAACGTGGCTTCGAAGAGCGGCAGGCCCTTCTCCGAGTTGCTGGGCATGTTCTCGCTCGCCTCCACGGTCGACAACTATCCGGGCGTGAACCTCACCGATCCCAGGCTGCGGCTGGCGAGCTGGAACAGTCGTGACCTCTTCCAGAACATGAGCGACAACCTGTTCGATGGTGGAACGAAGGCGTACCCCCTCCCGTGGCCGCTGCAGGTGCGGAGCGTCTCCTTCGGCAACTTCAACACATCGCAATCCGACGTGGGTCTTCGCGGCGGCGGCTTTGCCGCCTGGGAGCTCTCAGGGACGCAGGCTGGGCCACAGGCGCTGGCGATCCGCTCGGTCACTGGTGGCACGGCGCCGCCGTTGATCGGCATGACCATTCTTCGCCTGCAGTGAACCAGTCCCGTCTCTCGACGTCTGTGCGGTCCATCCCGACCGCGCTCACGGTCTTCCGTCTGTGCTCGGCGCCAGTGCTGATGGTGCTGGCGGCCATGGGAAAGGAGCGGTTCTTCCTCTGGCTGGCGATTGCCGCGCTGTTGAGTGACGTGCTGGATGGCGCTCTCGCCCGACGCCTGGGCGCCTCGTCGGAGACCGGACGCCTGCTCGACAGTTGGGCCGATCTGCTCATCGCCCTGGTGTCGTTTGCCGGGGCCACCCTCCTGTGGCCCGATACCATGCGGGAGGAGGCCGGCTATTTCGCGCTCGTGCTGGCCGCGCTGGTCATACCTAACGCCTGGGGCCTGCTCCGATTCAGGCGTCTCCTGGGCTATCACACGGTGTCGGCCAAGTCGTCCGGCGTGCTGCTCGCCGTAGGGGCCGTTCTGCTGTTCACCGGGATTACCCCACTGCCTTTCCGCCTCGCGGCGTTCGTCGAGCTGGCGGTGGCGGCCGAGTATGTCGCCATCTCGCTGATCGTTCCCGAGTGGACCGGTGAGATGAAATCCGCGTGGCACGCCTGGCGTCATCGGCGGGAGTCGCTGGGCCGGGCGCGAAGCGCTGGTTGATCATCAGAAGCGATTCTTACGCGCCAATGCTAGTGCCGTTCCAAGTTGCTTCCGGCACTCGCACCGTTCCGACCAGTGAGCCGTATCAGGCTGAGATACTTGGAACGGCACTAGGGAAAAAACGAATTCCCTATTGCGCGACGCCCGGGTCACTTTAGCTTTTGCGCGTCGGAAACGAAGCTGCACACATACCGGCGTGACGACCCAAAAGCCCAGGAGAACCATGATGGCGGCGAAGAAAAAGGCCAAGAAGAAGGCCGCGAAGCCGAAGAAGAAGGCGATGAAAAAGGCTCCGGCGAAGAAGAAGGCGAAGCGGAAGCCGAATCCGGCGTTCATGAAGCCAGTGACGCCAAGCCCCGCGCTGGCTGCGGTGATCGGCCCGAAAGCACGCCCGCGCTCGCAGGTCGCCAAGTCCATCTGGGACTACATCAAGAAGTACAAGCTCCAGGACGCGAAGAATCGCCGCATGATCAACGCCGATGCCAACCTCAAGGTGGTCTTCGGCGGCCGCAGTCAGGTGTCCATGTTCGAGATGACCAAGCTGGTGAGCAGGCACCTGAGCTGACAGCAGTAAGCAGCAACCAGCACCAGCACCAGCACCTGCACGCAGCTTCAATAGGCGCGTCCACCCGGGCGCGCCTTGTTGCGTCCGGGTACCTCGTCCCCCTGCAACAAGGCCGGGCCGAGGGCGTAGTTAGATTCACCGCTCCAGCTTTGCCCCTTGCCCCTTGCCCTTTGCCCTGACGATGGCTTCGACCAAGAAGAAAAAGGCAAAGGCACCAGTGCAGCCGAAGGCCAAGAGCGCGGTCGCGGCCGTCCGGGAAGGAAAGTCCGGCGCAAAGCGACCGGGCGCTCTCTGGGACAACATCAAGGGAATTGGCGGCGCCGTCCTCCTGTTTCTCTTCCTGCGCACGTTCCTGGTCGAAGCGTACCGCATTCCGTCGCCCAGCATGGTGCCGGCGTTGCTGGTTGGTGACTGGCTCTTCGTGAACAAGCTGGTCTACGGTCCGCACATTCCCTTCACGGGCATAAACCTGCCGGGCTACTCCGAGCCCAAGCGGTACGACATCGCCGTCTTCGTGTCTCCCAATCAGGTGGACCAGCCCGAGGATCCAACGCCCACGCTCGTGAAGCGAATCATCGGTCTTCCGGGCGACACGCTCTACATGCGCAGCGCCCGGCTGTTCGTGAACGGGGTCGAGCAGAAGCAGGGGTACGGTGACCAGAGCCCTCCCGGCGATCCCGATGAGGTCTCGTTCCTCTTCGACTGGCAGAAGCAGTATTCGCTCAAGGAGTCGCGCTTTGGTCCCGCGCCGGAACAGCCCACGCATGACAACTGGGGCCCGCTCGTCATTCCGCCTCGGTACTACTTCATGATGGGTGACAACCGGTACCAGTCGAAGGACAGCCGGTACTGGGGCATCGTCCCCCGTGAAAACTTCCGGGGCCGGCCAATGTTCGTGTACTACTCGTGGAACCAGGATGATTCGGATCGGCCACTGCCCATGATCACGGACATCAGGTGGGGGCGGATATTCCATCGCATCCGCTGATGCGAAAGCGATGGAGGGTGGCGGGTCGCGGGTCGCGGGTAGTGCCGGTCGATGACGACTGAGGCTTGGCGCTGCGATACCCGCAACCCGCCAACGGTACAAGGTGCCCCACTACCGCGAATCCCGGCTCCGCGCCAACATAGCGCATCCCCCACAGGACGCCTCCATGTCTCTCCGCAAACTCGTCGCCGCGTTCCTCCTTGCTGCCGCGCTCCTGTTCTGGTTGGCTCGTTCGGCCGCGTCGCCTTCTGTAGAGACGGCCGCTGCTTCTACCGTCTCGCAGGGCGGCGCCCTGAAGGAAACGGTGAACGGGATCACCTACCATATGCCCTACGGGCGGCCGACGCGTCCGTTCACGCCGGCGGTGCAGGTAGGTGACATCCTCTACCTCGCCGGACAGATCGGAACGGCCGCCAGCGCACAGGGCGGAGTGGTGCCGGGCGGCATCCAGGCCGAGACGCGCCAGACGATGCTGAACATCAAGGACGTGCTGGATAAATCGGGATCGTCGATGGAGCACGTTTTCAAGTGCACGGTGTTCATGGCGGACATGAAGGAGTGGGATGCCATGAACGAGGTGTACACGACGTTCTTCCCGAATCACAAGCCGGCGCGGAGTGCATTTGGATCGACCGGACTGGCGCTGAACGCGCGCGTAGAGATCGAGTGCCTGGCCAGGCAGAAGTGAGATGGCGTAAGGCGGATGGCGGATGGCGGATGGCGGATGGCGGATGGCAGACGTGAGATGGTGGACAGGGTGACACGGCCGCCGTGGGCCGGGCGTTCAATCTTGCTGACTGGCGCGCTCATATTCGCAGGCGCGCCCCAGCCCCAGCCCCAGCCCCAGCCCCAGCGCGCAGCTGGTGCAGCAAGCAGTAAGCAGCAAGCAGCCGGTTCTGTCTCAGCGGATACCTTCTGGTCCCAATCGCTGGGCATTCGGAAGCGCGTGATGATCTGGCTGCCGCCGTCGTACGCCGCACAGCCGCAGAAGCGCTACCCGGTCGCGTTCTACCTGCACGGCGCCGCGGGCGATGAGACCAACTGGCTGAACGCCGGTCGCCTGGCGCGCACGCTCGATTCACTCGTCGCCGCGGGCGCTCCCGAGATGATCGTCGTGATGCCCGACGGCGATGACGGCTTCTACACCACCTGGAACTACCTCGGCGACTGGCCCGCCTGTCGTCGCAACCGTCCGCCTAACGCGGAGCCGGCCGATTCGTACTGCGTGCCGTGGCCGCATTACGACGAGTACATCGCTCGTGACCTGGTGGCCTTCGTCGATCAACGCTACCGCACGCTCGCCGACCGCCGCCATCGCGGCGTGGCCGGGCTCTCCATGGGTGGCTATGGGGCCGTTGCGCTGGCCGTGACGTATCCCGACGTGTTCTCCGCGGCAGCCAGTCATTCGGGCGTGCTTTCGCCGGCACGCGGTGGTGGCCGAGCTCCGGTTCCACGAGGCCGATTCGACCTCGATTCGCTGCGGGCGTCGTATCCAGCGTGGCTTTCGGCGCTGCAGGAGCCCGTGTTCGGCAAGGACAGTGCGTCCTGGGCGGCACGCGATCCGGCGATGCTCGTGGCGCGCCTCCTCAGGGCCCGCCCGGAACTGATGCCGGGGCTGTACGTGGATTGCGGGACGGAAGACTTCCTCCTGCCCCAGAACCGGGCCTTCCGTGACGCCCTCGGCGCTTCCGGGGGTCAGTTGCTGTACAGGGAGTACGCTGGGTCACACAGCTGGGACTACTGGCGGCGTCATGCGGCTGAAAGCGCGGCATGGCTGGCTGCCCGATTGACCGTGCCGTAGATCACACCGTTGCCCATCAGCGCTCGGTTAAGTCTCAACGAGGGCTATGCCCTCCCAGCAAGCAGTAAGCAGCACGCACCGATGACTCGACCGACATGCCAGCCTTCTTCCCCGTCAAGACGGCAAGCTTCAAGCTGGACGAGACCCGCGCCTTCCGGCGGTTCTCGTATTCGGTCGTGGAGATGGCTGTGGTCACGGCTGTCGTGCTGCGGGTCTATCGCGCGCTGGCCCTCTCCCTGGCTGGCGCCAACGTCTTCTTCCTCGGCGTCACCTTCGCCATCGGCTTTGTCGTGTTGTTCGGGATGGTCACCCTCCACCTGGGCAACTTCACCGTGCGCCGGTGGGTCTGGCGCGCGCCGCTCTTTGCGCTGATCGAGGCGGCAGCCGAATCCCTCACGAGTCTGGGGCTGATCGCGATTCATCGCGAGCCGCTAGGCTCGGCCAGAGCCGCGTTTGCCGACTGGCCCGGCATCGTCGCCAGCGTATTCACCTGGCGTGTTTCCTCGATCGTTGTCTTCGCGCTCGTCCTCGCCGCGGTGGTTCAGATGGCCCGCGTGACGCTGGGTGACGAGACGCCGGAAAGGAGACGGGGGGCGGCCTGAGAAGCAGATGGGAGATGGGAGCTGGGAGATGTGAGATCAACTGCACTCCGCATGAGCACTTCTGCTTCTCTATTGGAAATCCGCAGTGATCATGGATGGGCAGTTTATCTCAATTCTCCCATCTCCAATCTCCCATCTGACTTACCAACGTGCCTTCGCCCCCCTCACGTCCACGTGGACAAACGGACCGTGCGCACTGGTCGCGGGATACACGCCCACGCCGCCGATGAGTTCGGGATGCTGTTGCTCGACCTGTTCCACGACCAGCGCCAGGTAGCGGGCATCGCTCGTATTCACGCGGCCGTCCCCGTTCAGGTCGTCCATCCCGCCGTCGCCATCGTTGTCGACGAACACGTCCGCCGCATCACCGTACTGGTGCCTGCTGTTCTGCGCCCGGCCGCCGGCGCCGACGCCGCGTTCGTTGTACTGGGGCGTCCGGAACCCGGACATGACTGACATGCGAGCCACGTTCACGCCGCGCGTGCCGAGCGCGCCGATTACCAGCTCGAGCTTGTCGATCAGTCCTTCGCGCAGCACCAGGTACTTCGGCCAGACGGACGCCTGATCCTTCGTCAGGAAATCGCGCAGCCGGAAATGCTCGGAGATCCTGGTGTTCTGGTTTTCCGGGGTGACCTGGATAAAGCCATCAGGATTGCCGTATTGCTGCGACACGGAGTGCTTTTCCGCGGGCCAGGAGCCCATCCGATACCCGCCCAGCATTCCCTTCTTTTTCGCGGCAAAGGGAACGAGGTTCACGAACGTGAACTCACCCGCCCTGGCGCTGTCGCGCGCGACGTAAACACCGGGATGCCGCACGGCGCTGTCGCCGAACAGCCGGGCCAGAATGCCCGTGCTGTCGCTCGGCTTCGACGCGACGAGCTTCAGCCACAGCTTCCCACTCCGGCCGGTGAGCGTGTCCCGATTCCATGGAGCAGGGCGGGGAACCGAATCACGTGCCGCGGGCCGCACAGCGTCAGCTGAGAGCGCGGACCTGGGTGCTGTGGCCACGGTCACCGCGAGGATCGCCGCGATGAAGGGCAGCCGCCGGAATTGCCGACTCAGGGAGATTCGCATCGGGCGCGCTTCTGCGGATGGAGAGACGGTATTGGCATCTCGCCGATCGCGCGGCGCACCTGCCGGAAGAAGGAGACGCGCATCCGACCAATCGGTTAAGGCGCGTCCCGATAACGGGGTGAAAACTGCCTGAAACGAGCTCGAGCTGGTATTGGGAAATCCCTGATAAACGCGCCCGCTGAGTTGTCAGGACTGGGTTCTGGAGCGATTTGCTGCGACTGGAGCCGGTGCCGGGTGCACCAGCACCAGTGTTCAGCGCCAGCCCCAGTTCCAGTAAATCGCCCTGGCACCCACCACTAACAACTCAGCTTCGCTCAGTAGATGTACACCGGCGTGCCGACCGGGACGATCTCGTACAGGTGAGCAATGTCCTCGTTCAGCAGTCGCACGCAGCCGTGGCTCACGGACTGCCCGATCGACGTCGGCACGTTGGTTCCGTGGATTGCGTAGCCATTTCCCAGAATGAGGCGGTGCGTGCCCAGCACTCCCTTGTAGCGTCGCTGATTGGTCCCGTAGGGCGGCACGATGAGTTGTCCCTCGACGACGATTTCGCGGCCATCCGAGGCATCGAGCGGCGTCACGTCGCCATCGGGAGACCGACGTACGACGTCGTTGCCGACGACCGTGATCTCGCTTCCGTTCCCGGCGTCGACTGACTGTCCGCGCATCAGTTTCGTCAGGCGCAGGCCGCGCTTCTTCGCCTGTTCGACGAAGTGCCAGTCGGGCGGGACCCATGAAGGATCCTCGTCCTTGTCGAGCACCTTCAATCGTCCGCGCGGCGTCTCGAACTTCCAGGTTGACCCGCCGGGACCTTTTTCCAGGACTCTCCCGCTCCCGGTGGCTACTCGCGTCTCGAAGACCACGCTGTCATCCACGCGATACCACAGCCGGTTGTCGGTAACGCTGATGATGATCGCGCCCGGAGGCGATGGTTCCTCGGGCGCTTCGAGCAACGCCAGCATCGAATCGTCCGCCGCGCCGGCGTGGCGCCGCAGGCTCTCCAGCAATTCAAGGTTGTCGTTGTAGACGATGCGCGAGACGTCACGCTCGAACCTGGCGTCGATGGTGGCGGAGCCCATGAGCGCCGTCGCGCCCACGGCGACCAGGATCGCCACCGCGACGCCCAACGCGCGCCCCTGTCGTTCAAGCCTCTTCGTGCTTCTCACTCTTTCGGTCCTCACTTGTAGAAGTAGACCGCCATTCCCGGGCGGATATTCGCCGAGAGCGCCTTGAGGTCTGCCGCCGCGAGCTGAACTGATCCAGGCAGCACGTACGAGCTGTCCGCCAGCGGGCCTGAATACGGTACGGCATACACGACCGTTCCATCATCGAGGACGATCGCGTCCTCGCCTAACGCTCCACGGACTCTGAGATTGTCGGGAACAGGGTGTCCGCGCTCGGCGAAGACCGTGGAGGGCAATTCCCACGCGTCGCTCCCGGTCAACACCCGCTCGATGGTCCGCTGTCCCAGCGCGTTCACCAGGATCGCCGAGTCGCCGCGCGCTCCCGGAAGGCGTTCCGGACCGATCCGCACGCTCATGTCGCGGAGGACCACGCCGTCGCGCTCGAGCACCATGCGGCCGCTGTCGACGTTGACGGCCAGATGGAGTTGCCGGTCGCCGCGCGCCTGACGACGGATCAGCTCGAATTCAACGCGGAGGCGATGTCGTTCAGCAGCCACCACCACATCGGCGCGCTCACGCTGCGCGGTCGTCATGCCGGCACGAAGGCGGGCCGTCTCCTCCTTGTATCGGAAATAGCGGGTTACGAGGATGAGATTGCCGGCCAGCGCCAGGAAGATGGCGACCAGAACAGCGTTCTTTCCTCGGGAATTGCGCCGCACTTCACTACGGACGTGCCCGTTCGTCATGCAACCCTCACAGGTGTGCCTGGCAGGTTCACCACCTCCCTATCCAAGAAATACACCGTTGTCGTGAAAGATCCGTCGGGTGACACCGGGCAGGACACTACTGGCGTAGCGGGCGCTGGGGTTGTACAAACAGCGAGGCATCAGGCATCAGGCATCAGGCCCGCCCCAGACCCCAGGCCCCATCAGGAGTCACGAGAATGACCACGCTGAGAGCCATGAAGTACCTCGTTGCGGCGGTTGTCGGCTTTTCGAGCGTAGCAACCGCACAGACACGGCCGTTTGGAACGTTGCGCGAACAGGCGACGCTGCAACAGTCGTGGCTCGAGAAGCGACTCAAGACCATTCTCCCCGGACTGATGCGAAAGCACGGGATCGACATGTGGGTCATCCCGATGCGCGAGTACAACGAGGACCCGACGTTCAACTCGCTGGTGTCGCCGACTACGTTTGCGGCGCGGCGCCGGACGATCTACGTCTTCTTCGACAAATGCGCGGCCAGCCAGCGCACCGACCCCGGTGACGGATCGTGCGTGGAGCGCATCGCCCTCGGCGGCACGTCGCAGGGCGGGCTGTATGAAGCCGTGCGCTCAACTCGCGCCGTGGACGCCGCGGTTGGGGGGCGCCAGGCCGAGTTATGGGGTGACGCCCAGTGGCAGGTGCTGAAGGACGTGATCGCGCAACGAAACCCGAAGGTCATCGGGATCAACACGTCGCGGATCTTTGCCTTCTCGGACGGGCTCTCGTCAGGCGAGATCGAAGGAATGGCCTTGTCCCTTGGAACGGAGTGGACCTCGCGGTTCACGCGGGCCGAGGCGTTGCCGGTGGAGTTCATCGCCGCGCGCTTGCCGGAGGAAGAGGCCTTCTACGGAAAGCTGCAGGCGCTGGTCTGGCAGCTGATCGGCCGGATGTACTCGGGGGAAGTGATCAAGCCTGGCGTGACACGCACCAGTGACCTGGTCTGGTGGTGGCGCCAGCAGGTGAACGACCTCGGGCTTGGGACCTGGTTCCAGCCGTCGATCGACGTGCAGCGGCGTGGCGTGACTGGCGAGCAGTTGGGCGAGGATCCGATCATACAGAAGGGCGATGTGCTCCACTGCGATGTGGGGATCACCGCGCTCCGGCTCAATACGGACACCCAGCACATGGCGTACGTACTGCGCGATGGGGAGGCGGACGCGCCGGCGGGATTGAAGACCGCACTGCGCAACGCGAATCGCTTCCAGGATATCCTGTTCGAGGAAGTTCGGCCGGGGCGCACCGGGAACGAGATTCTGGCGTCGACGCTGGCGAAGCTGAAGGCCGAGCGGCTCGACGGCACGATGTACTCACATCCGATCGGGATGAACGGCCATGGCGCCGGTCCACTGATCGGCCTCTGGGATTACCAGGAAGGAGTGCCTGGTCGCGGCGACGCGAAGGTGATTCCCAGCATGTGGTTTTCGGCCGAGCTGCAGGTGACGACTCCGGTGCCGGAGTGGAACGGGCAGCCGGTGCGCGTGTCGCAGGAAGAGGATTTCATCGTCGGCGCCGACGGGAAGCCGAGGTGGGCGATCCGGCGGCAGTCGGAGTATCACATCGTGAAATAGTTGAAAGTTGAGAGTTGTGAGCGCGGTCTTCCTCGCAACTCGCAACTCGCACCTCGCAACTCACTTCACTCGGGCGGTCGCGGTGTATGCGTTCGGCGCCAGTCCTTCGTGAAGAGCAGCAGGACGCTCGCGTCCTCGCCAGCTCTTGCGGTGCCGTAGAGAACGCCGGCGTCCTCGGGACGGAGCCAGATGGCGAAGTCGAGGTTCTCCGGTGACGCCAGGTCCATCGCGCTGAGCGGATCGGCGCGCATGTTGTTCACGAACACGCGCGCGCAGACCCGGCGGCTGATCGAGCGAAGGTTCGCGATGCAACGCCGCTCCTGCTGCATCGCATCGCGCCAGCTGGCTATGGTAAGGCCCGCGACGCCCACCGATCCCAGGATGTCGACATAGTCACGCGCGCCCATCGCATGCGCCGCGACTTCGGCCGGGACGATCACCCGTCCCGCGATGGCCTTCGCGTTGATTCCGGGCGGCAAGAGAGGCGTGATCGAGTCTCGTTGTGCTTTGATCACGACGGGTGACAACATCGGGATCGCTCGCGCAAGCAGGAAAGTAAGCTCGACGGAATCAGTGTTGGTGAGCGCCAGCCAGTTACTCACAACGGACTGCCGTCCGATCAGCTGAACGCGAACGGCGTAGTGCCCCGCCGTTGGCGCGGCGAGCCACGCGCGCCCGTCGCGATCGCTCCTCTTCATCGAGATCAGATCGGCGGCCGAGTCGAGGAGCGAGATGAGAACGTCGCGCAGCGGCCGCCGCTGCGCGGAATCGAGGACGACGACTCGAACAGCCTGCGCTGCCGCAGTCGCTGCGGGAGCGGTCGTGGTGCCCAGCGCGAGGAGGAACGGCGTCACCAGCGCGTGGATCCGGCGCCTGGGGAGTGGCGACATGCTCGATCATAGGTCGGACCAACGGGGGAGGCAACGAGGCGGGTCTCCTGCAGGAGCACTGCTGACCCGACTGAAGGCCCTCGTTCAGCCGCCGCACGCTGACGTTCAAAGGCGCCTTCGGGCACTCGCCGAGCAACAGGGGCGCACGGTTTCGGACCTCGTCCGCGAGGCGGTCGCGCGCGCATTCGGTTCCGGCGATATCGACCAGCGTATCACCACACTCGAAGGCATCGCTTCCTTATGGCGCGATCGACGCGACCTCGGCGAAACCGCCTCGTACGTGAGGCGCCCGAGGCGGGATACAAGGCGGCTCCGGAACAGGGGCTGACCGGCGTCCTGTACGACTCGGACGTCATCATTGAGATCCTGCGGCGCCGGTCGCGAGTGGTGGAAGCGGCGACCGTTCTTGAAGGTGGCGGCGTGCCGACCTACTGCACCGGGAGAGTCGGCCGGCGTGCGGGGGCCTACCTCGCCCGCTACGCGAAGTCGCACGGGGTGGAGATCGCCGACGCGCTCGTCGCGGCAGCGGCAGTGACTTCAGGTTTGCGGTTATGGACGCTTGACCGAAAGCACTATCCGATGTCGGATGTCAGCTTCTACGAGGTGTGACGAGAACCGGTCATTCGGCTCTGCGGTTTGCGTAAAGGCCAACGACCTCCGGCCTGATCACGCGCCAACCGCGTGCGAGTGCCGTGCCCTATCCGGATTCGTCGGGAGGGCGAGGCGGTTCCACAGCGTGGGTCGGCGGACATCTCAGACGCACGATAGATTCGCGCACCGCCTCGACCCAACGCACTTTCGCCGGCCATGAGAGGTCGGCTTGCGCGCGCTGCCACTCAGCCTGCTTTCGAAGGATCTCGCGATGATCATTCATCGAGGAAACGGTCCTCGAATCGCGCCCATGCTTGCGCCAGCCCGAATCGGCCGGCCAGGGTGGCGATCTGGTCACGGGCGAGGTGCGTCGATTCCAGCAGAGCCAGGATCCGAGCGAAGCCCTTTGCGCGGCCCGTGCTCAGCGCGATGACCGCGAGGTAGTTGGCTCGCACGACACGAAGGTTGACTCCTTCGAAATCCGTGGTGTCGGCGCGCTCCATCGCCTCTGCCGTGAGTGAATTGAAGGTCGGGACGAACTGAACCGGCCAAGCCCCAACCCGGATCGTTTCGCCCTCGACTTCGAGACCGCGGTCGTGACAGAAGCGGTAGATCGGCGCCAGGACGTCGAGTCGGTCCGGCGACTGAAGCCCGACGAGAACGTCAGCGTCGATGGTTGCCACAGGCGCCGTGTACAGCATCTGCGCGATCGCCCCGAACAGGGCGTAGTTGGTGATAACGCCCGCATCGAGCATGTCATTGTGGAGTTGAGCGACCGGTCGCACGAGGCACAATCTGGCGCGCGCCGGACGGTGGCGGCAGCGGGCAACAGAACGCGGTGGGTGAGCTATCCCCCTGTTTCCGGTTGACGAACTGATCGTCGTTTGGCATGATAAATGACGACCATGACGTCATCCACGCCGCCGCATATCCCCAGAGCGCTCGACCTGCGGGCCCTCATGAAGCAGAAGTCCCATTTTCTTCTTGGGCCGCGCCAAACGGGGAAGACGACCCTGATACGCGACTCGCTACCCGGCGTACGCGTCTACGACCTCCTCGACAGCAGTGTGTTCCTGACGCTGAGTCGCGATCCGGGTCGCATCGCTGAGGAGTTGGACCCGCGCACGCGGGTTGTGGCGATCGATGAAATCCAGCGTCTCCCCGAGCTGCTCAACGAAGTACACCGGCTCATCGAGCACCGAGGCGTGCGATTCCTGCTCACCGGTTCAAGCGCGCGCAAGCTGCGAACGGGCGGGGTCAACCTGCTCGGGGGCCGCGCTCGGACGAAGTTGTTGCATCCGTTGACGTATGGGGAGCTCGGTTCGCATTTCGACTTGTCTCGTGCTGTCGAGCGGGGAACCATCCCGTCTATCTACTTCTCGGACGATCCCGCCGCGGACCTCAACGCGTACGCCGGGACGTACCTGCAACAGGAGATCATCGCCGAGGGCGCAACCAGGAACGCATCTGCGTTCAGCAGGTTCCTTCGCGTTGCGGCGCACTGCAACGCGACCATCGTGAACTTCACCAACGTCGGCAACGACGCTCAGGTGCCGCGCACGACCGTTTACGAGTACTTCGAAATCCTCAAGGACACCCTTGTCCTGCTGGAGTTATCCGCGTGGCGCAGGGCGAGGCGGCGCAAGCCTATCGTGTCGTCGAAGTACTATTTCTTCGATGTTGGAGTCGCGTCGATCCTGCAGGGCCGCACGGTGCGCGCCGGTACGCCGGAATTCGGCCCCGCGTTCGAGACGTACCTGATGCACGAGCTGACGGCATACTCGGACTATCAATCCGGCGAACCGCTCCGCTTCTGGCGCACAACCTCGGGATTCGAAGTCGATTTCATCCTGGGCGATCACACCGCGATTGAGGCCAAGGCAACGGCAACGGTTTCACCGAACGATCTGAAGGGACTCGTCGCGCTGGCCGAGGAACGGAAGCTGAAGCGATATGTCTGCGTGTCGCTCGAGCCGCGGCGCCGAACAGTGGGGAATATTGTCGTGCTGCCCTGGCGGGCGTTTCTCGACGGTCTCTGGGGCGGCGAATACACCGACTGACCAAATCGGCCGACTACCTGCCTAACTCCGCCGGCTCCGGCCGCCTGCATGCTGGCCCGTGGACGCCCATCCGTTGCTGGTGTCCACAGCCTGCGAGCAGTATCGTGACGACGCCATGGATGACGCCCTGAGCCACCTGCGCGCCGAGCTGGCCGGTCGCTACGAGGTCGAGCAGGAACGACGCGCTGGCCAGGCAGCCCAAGCGCCTCGCGCTGCTCGCGTACCTGGCGCTCACCACGGTCGATGGCTTCCGGCGCCGCGACTACGTCATCAGCCTGTTCTGGCCGGAGCTGGACCAGGCGCAGCGCGCACGTACCTCCGCAGGGCCCTCTACGGCCTACGTGCGGCGCTGAGTGAGGACCTCATCATCAACCGCGGCGAGGACGAGATTCGACTCGACCACAGCGTCGTGTGGTGCGATGCGGTGGCGCTCCAGAAGCGTGTGCGCGACGGACAATGGCCGGACGCACAACTGCCGCGACCTCTGGACTGAGCCAAGTCCCCATCATGAGCCGGACTACCCGAAGTTTGCGGAGCATTTGAGACATCGTCATCTCCATTCACGAATGGGGGATCCTCAATCGAGCCGCGCGGAAAGGCGAATCGCACGAGACCCCACCGGCGGCGCTGAAACCAACGCAGGTATTACCCGCGCCGCCGGCTGCTGTACCGGAGTCGTTAGGCCCGGTGACGCGGGGCACTCCGGTGCGGAGACCTCGTGCCGCGGTCGCCGCGGCAGCGATTGTGGTGCTCCTCGGCGCGATTGCGGCGGCGATATTCTGGCCAGACGCGCCCTGGAGTCCACGCGCCGGGGCACACTCGGTGTCCGTCATCCCTCTGAGAGCCATTGGAGGGAATCAGCTTCAGCAGGCGGCGGATGCCGTAACTGAGGAGATGACGACGGGACTGGCCGTGACGCCTGGCATCACGCTGCGTAGCGCGACAAGGGCACAAGCCATGCTGCGCGACGGCGCCGATGTGGATCAGATCGCACGCCGGCTCGGCGTCGCCTTCATAGCCGATGGGAGCGTTCAAGGGGGCGGATCACGCCTGCGACTCACGGTTCGACTCCTCCGCGCGGACGACGCGGTGGCGGTCTGGGCGAATACGTTCGACTTCATGCCGGAAGATCTTCCGGCCGTGGCGCGTTCGGTGGCCGATTCCGTCGCGGCCGTTGTGATGCGTGCAGGAAGTTGAGACCCTGCAACCCGCTGCCCGCGACCCGTTAAGTTCCCCTCTATGCCAAAGAAGAAGCTGATCGTGGTTGGCGACCGGGTGCTCGTGAAGCCTGAGGAGGGCGAGGAGCGCTCCAAGGTGGGGCTGTACCTGCCACCCACGGCCGTAGACAATCAGGCCGTGCAGGGTGGCAAGATCGTCGCGACCGGACCGGGCCTTCCCATGCCCGACCCGTCGGAGATAAGTGATGAGCCGTGGCGCACCGGGCCCCGCGAGCATCGGTTCGTGCCGATGCAGGCCAAGGTCGGCGACTACGCGCTGTTCTTCCGCAAGGCCGCGGTCGAAATCACGTTCGAAGGCGAGACGTACCTGGTGATCCCGCAGGGCGCGATCCTCGCGCTGTTGCGGGGCGATGAAGAAGAGGGCAGTGACGAGTACTGAACGGCGGCAACCGGATCTCACGCATGAGGCGTCGCCGATACCGCGCACGATGTAGGGCGAGCGGTCCTCGTGCTCTCGGCGATCGGTTTGGTTGTCAGATGCCGTACTTTTCCAGCCGGTACCGAAGCGTGTCCCGCGAGAGGCACAACAACCTCGCCGCGTTGGTCTTGTTACCGTCGGCGCGCTCCATTGCCTGACACATCAGGTCGCGCTCGAGCGCCTCGAGGTCGATACCGGAGGGCGGCAGCACAAACCCCTTTGCCTTTATTGCGCTCGCGGCGCGCAGCTCCGCCGGCAGATGTTCCACGCCGATGCAAGCCGACTCCTCGAGTAGCAGGATGCGTTCCAGCACGTTGCGGAGCTCGCGCGCATTGCCGGGCCAGGAGTAGCCCTCGAGAGCCAGCAGTGCCTCCGGGTGAATCTCGCGCGGCGCCATGCGCAACTCGCGGCAGAGCGAGTCGACCAGGTGAACAGCCAGTGGTCCGATATCCTCGGGCCGGTCGCGCAGGGGTGGCAGCTGAATCGGGACGACATTCAGGCGATAGAACAGATCCTCGCGGAAATCGCCGCGGGCGACGGCTTCCTCGAGGTTGCGGTTCGTGGCCGCGATGACGTGAACATCGACCTCGATGCTCCGCACGCCGCCCACTCGCCGGAATTCGTGCGTCTCCAGGAAGTGCAGGACCTTCGACTGCATGAGCTTGGGCATGTCGCCGATTTCGTCGAGAAAGACGGTGCCCCGGTGCGCGATCTCCACGAGCCCCCGCTTGAGCTCCCGCGCGTCCGTGTACGCGCCCCGCTCGTGGCCGAACAGCTCGCTCTCGACCAGTTGTTCTGGCAGCGACGTGCAGTTGACGCTCACGAAGGGGTGCGCCTGACGGGGCCCGCGCGCGTGAATGGCGCGCGCCACCACGTCCTTCCCCGTGCCGCTCTCCCCCCGCAGGAGAATGTTCACCGGGCTGCCGCGCGCCCCCACGCGCGTGATCAACTCCGCGATACGGCGCAGCGCCGGCGACCGTCCGACAAGGGAGATATCCGCGAACTGCCAGCGGTATCCCTCACGGTAACGGTCGACCTCCGAGCGCAGGCGGCGCGCCGCGAGCGCCTGCTCGATGAGCAGGAGCAGCTCCGGCAAGGCGATCGGTTTCTCCAGAAAGTGGTGCGCCCCCGCGCGCACCGCCGCCACGGCCGTTTCCACTTCTCCGTACGCCGTCATCATGATGACGGGCAGCAGCGGATCGATGGCCTTGACGCGGGGGAGCAGGTCGAGACCGGATACATCGGGTAGCCGCAGGTCGAGCAGCACGAGGTCTGCCGGTTCGGTTCGCAACGCGGCTTCCAGAGCGGCGCCATCGGCGACATCTTCGACGCGGTAGTCGGCGTCGCTGAGGTGCTCCACCAGCCACATACGGATCAGCATCTCGTCGTCGCAGACAACGATTCGGGCCCTTGCCATTCGGCTCATGCCTCCTCAGGCGGGAGTGAGGCACGCTCCTCGCCGGCACGCATCGGAAGTCGCACGGTGACTGCCGTCCCCTCGCCGACACGGCTCTCGAGCGTCACGCGCCCGCCGTGCCGCTGGATGATCTCACGCGTTATGGGGAGCCCGAGCCCGGTGCCCGTGTGCCGCGTCGTGAAGAAAGGCTTGAACACCTGATCGAGATGTTCGGGCGGGATCCCCCGGCCCGTATCGGCGATCGTTACCTCGAACTCATCGCCGGCTACCCGCGTGCTCACGCGCAGGTTGCCACCGTGGGAACTCGCTTCGAGCGCGTTCATGAGCAGATTGACGAATGCCTGGTACAGCATCTCCTCGTCGGCGAGAAAGTGCCCTGCCGAGAGATCGAAGCGCAGATCGATGCCCACGCCGCCCTGCTCGGCCGTGGGCCGAACAAGCCGGATGGCGCGTTCCACGACGGAGTTGCCGTTCACCGGCGCCAGCGCTGGCGTGGCAGGTCGCGCGAAAGCGAGCAGCTCCCCCAGCGCCCGTTGGATGGTCGCCAGCTGACGCGCCATTTCGTCCATGATCGGTGTCAGCTTCGGGTCCTCACCCACGCGGCGCCTGACGAGGTCGAGGCCGTTGGCTACTCCCACGACCGGATTCTTGATTTCATGCGCGATCCCGCTGGCCAACTCGCCCAC
>Ga0209108_10000002_pt1 | contig 88772 bp, 78 predicted proteins | sample Rifsed10ft1_FD_184003 | JGI IMG/M metagenome (GOLD analysis project Ga0209108, IMG submission 184003) | Soil microbial communities from Rifle, Colorado, USA - sediment 10ft 1 (version 2) | ecosystem: Environmental > Terrestrial > Deep subsurface > Rock core/Sediment | place: Rifle, Colorado...
CCCTGCCGCGACCCCAAAAAGAAAAACGCCGCGGAGGCGAGCAAAACGGCAGCGCCAGACGCAGCGAAAGAGATCAAGTCCATATCTATGCTCCACCGCGGCGCAAGCGCCACGAACCAGGGAGAACCACGGCGGAGCCGGCTGGCAAATGCTTGCCGCGGACCGGGCGGACGCCGACGCAGGGCGTGAACCGGGTCGCGCTAAATCAAGCGGCTGCTTGGACCTGCGCCGCAACGCAGAACGAGTTTCGAAGCTACGTATGGAGAAACGAAAAGGCAATCTGGACCCGCTCGCTTCGGAACGAGTTCGCGTCCGGACCGCTTCGTCAGGTGAGTAGTTTTGTCGCCACAACAGCACCAATGGAGTGGAATTCATGCACAAGCCAACACGCCGAAACTTCATAACGTCGGTGAGCGCCCTGGCCGGCGCCTCCCTGCTTCCCAACATCGTCGAAGCTGCTCAGGGACCCCAGGGCGGCTGGGACTTTTCCTTCCTCGATGGTATGAACGGGAAGCACCGACAGGTGTTCGACCTCTCGGACCTCGACATCGGGCTCGTCGTTGTGAAGAACTGGCTCGACGCGTGGGAATCCGTGTACGGGCTCAAGCACCCCGACGTGAACGCCATCGTGGGCATCGCGGGGAAGGGATTTCCGATAAACGCCAGCGACGCGCTGTACCAGAAGTACCCGATCGGAGAGCTGTGGAAGGTCAACGACCCGGCTACCGGAAAGCCGGCACTGCGCAATCCCTTCGTGGCCGGGGACGGACGCGGCCCGATGGCCGGTGCGGCTGTGCGACCCCTGCAGGCACGCGGCGCGGTCTTCTGGATGTGCAATAACGCGCTGAACAACGTGGCTGGGCGAATCAGCAATTCCATCCAGCGGCCACAGCCGGAGATCTATCAGGAGGTGCGGGCTGGCCTCCATCCGGGTGTGATCGTCGTGCCGGCGCACACGATGCTCCTTGGCCTGGCACAGGAGCGCGGATTCTCGTACGAGTTCGTGTAAAGCCGAAAGTCTGACAGAAACGAGAACGCCCGGCTCTCCAGCACATGAGAACCGGGCGTTTTTCGTCGAGCGCGACGACTACGGGTTCTTCGTCATCGACAGGCCGGCGACGTGTGCGTCGGTGTTGTGGCCGAAGCGGATGCCGTAGATGCCGTCCGTGGACTTCAGCTTGCCCGCGGTGACGATCTCCGACTTCGGATAGCTCGCCACCATCGTGCCGTTGATGGCGCATTCCACCTTGTCGGTGGAAACGGTCACCGCGATTTCCTGGGTCACCGGCTTCCCCTTCGCCTCCGCCTTGTGGACCGCATCGTTCATCTGACCCTGCCGGCCGCCGTTCATCGCGAACGCGGCAGGACCGAAGCCGCGGACGATGAAGTATCCGTTGCCATACGCGGCGCAGTACAAGTACGACTGGTTATCGGTCCCCATGTCGTTGCCGCCGATCACGATCCCATAAGGATGCGCGTGGTCGTTCAGCCCCATGTATTCGCGTTCGCTGAACGTTGCCTTCACGGTGTAGTTGCCGGACGCGGTATTCGCGGCGTTCCAGTAAACGGCCGCTGGTCCCGTCGTCACATGGAGGCCGCTTCCCATCGTGACGAGCTTTGTTTCCTCGATCTTGGCGCCTCCATCGGCCCTTCCCATCCAGCCTGGTGCGGAGATGCCGCCGCCCGCCACGGGCTTCGCAGCGTCCTGAGCGCTCGATAGCGCGGGCAGGACCAGCGCGGCGGAAAGGGCGAACGCAATTCCATGACTGCGGCGCATAATCAAATCCTCTCGTCGATAGGGTTGGACCGGCCAAGTATACCTTGCTCATGGCAGTTCGGTTACCCCGTTCACGCCATTTCGCGCCTCGTCACAACGCCGTCGCCCGGTGCTCGCGGCGAGCGGGGGGACCGGCAAGATTGAGGTACTCCAGCAGGAGCTTAAGGTGGCCCGAGCAATCGGCGGAGTATTGGCGGGAATCGTGATCGCATTCGTGGTTGTGCTCGCTATCGAGATGATAGGCATCCAGATATTCCCGCAGCCCCCAGGGATGAATCCGCTGGACTCGGAGTCCGTGCGCTTGCACCTGTCGGAGATTTCGACAGGGTCATTCCTGGCGGTGCTGGTTGCCTGGACGGTCGCGGCTTTCGTTGGACCGGTCGTCACGAGGCGGCTCGCGGGTGCGACTCCGCGCTGGCCGGCACTAACCGTCGCGGCGCTCTTCGCGGCGCTATGCGCCTACAACCTGGCCACTGTTCCCATGCCGCCGTGGATGCTCCCGGCGGCCGTCGTGCTGGTCGTGCTGGCGTCATGGCTCGGGTTGCGCAGCCAGGTGTGGGTGCACACGTGAGCGCAGTGGGCGATCGCAGAGCTTTCCTGGCGAAGCTGGGCGCGGCCATGTCCGCACTGGCCTTCACGCCCGCATCCGTCCTTGCACACGCCCGGCGCTCGGCGAATCCAGACTTCACCTTTGCCCGCCTGCGGTACGACTCGGGCGATTGGGACTACAATCCCAAAGTCTGTTCGAACGTGCTCGACGCCGTCGTGCAGTACACGACCATTCCCGTGCACCAACAGGAGGTCGTGATCACGGCCGATTCAGCGGAATTGCTGGCGTTTCCTTTCCTCTTCATGACCGGCCACAAGCTGGTTCGCTTCAGCGAAAAGGAACGCGCGGGGCTGGCGAGGTACGTCGAGAACGGTGGGTTGCTGTTCTCCGACGACTGCAATCACGACGTGAACGGCCTGTACGCGAAATCCTTCGAGGCCGAGGTGGGTCGAGTCTTCCCGGGCGAAACCGTGCTGCCGAAGATCCCGAACTCACACGCGCTGTATCGCGCATTTTTCAGATTCCCCAAAGGCCCGCCACAAACCAGCCACGAGCTGAATGGCTGGGGGGACAACATCGTCCACGACTACCTTCGCGGCCTCGAACGTCGTAGCCGACTCGGGATCGTCTACTCGAACAAGGATTACGGCTGCGAGTGGGACTACGACTGGCGCAACAAGCGCTTTCGTCGTGACGACAACACACGGTTTGCCGTCAACCTGGTCGTCTACGCAATGACCTGAGCATTCACTCGGCGCGTTAAGTCTCCATTACAGGGCCCACTGCTTGCTTGCGGCCACGAAGCCGGCAACAGCAGGATGTGGCTGAATGCACCGGGAGTGGTATGGTCGCCAGTCGAGTCCCATTTGCCGTCGCACTCGTATCGATGTTCGTCGGCGGCGCAATTCCGGCACAACGGACCTCGCAGGCAACGCCAGGGCTGCGGCTTCTGAGCCGGGTTCAGGTCGTTGAATCCGATAGCCTGTTCTTGTCCCGGCCAACGGAAATCGCCATAGGCCCAACCGGCCACGTCTACGTTACTGAAGGGAATGAAGCCCGGGTTCTTGACCTGGCGCCTAACGGCACCATCGCGCGTGCATTCGGCCGGAAGGGACAGGGACCTGGTGAGTTCATGTCACCCAGTACGCTGGCGGTCCTCGGAGACTCCATGCTGGCCGTGTTTGACCGGGTGCAAAGGCGACTGACATTCATCGGGCTCGATACGTGGAAGTTCGAGCGCGCGTGGCCTCTGCAAGGTTGGCCGCCATTTTTGCGAGCCCTCGGACCAACGCTGTTCGTAGGTGCGTGGGACCTGGACTCCCGGACATCGCTTGCGCAAGTCGGTCCGGAAGGTGCGCTGATACAGCGTGAGGGTGTCTACCCTGAGATCGGCATAAAGTATCCGATGCTTATCCGGGGCGCCTTTTCCTGGTCTGCGTTTGCGATAACCAACGGGGACGTCTTCGCGATCTACGAGGTGTCGCCAACTATCCACCGCTGGAACCGAGGTGCGAAAACCGGAACGGAGATTCCGCTACCCAGGAAATCCCGGCGCGGACTCGATCCCTCTATCTTCGAGCAGATGCTGCAGGATCCCGGCAACGCCGCGCGAATGCAGAAACTGGTGTACGACCGCTCCATACCTGTGACGATGGAATTCGTAGCCGCAGGCGTCCTGGCCGTCGTCACCATGGACTACTCCATGGAGGCGGATACCCAAACCGTTGCCTTTCACGTCACGGTTCTGGATCTCGTACGAAATCGCGCGTGCGTGGACCTGCCGGTTCCGCTCGCGAGGCAGTCCATGTCGATGCGAGACGGCATTCCCCGCATCGCAATGCGCAACAATCAGCTTGCAGTCCTGGAGCAGGGCTTGGATGCGCGTGGCGAGTCAGCGCCAACCCTATCGGTGTACAGAATCGAACCGGCGAGCTGTTTGTAAACGAAACGGGCAGCGGCATGTCTGTCGCTGCCCGTCTGCCCGCTTGCCCGTCTGCCGTTTGCCCGTCTGCCCGTCAGTCGAAAGCGGCCCCCGTCATGATATTGCGTACCAAGAGCCACGGACTGCCGTGTGAGATCGCGTTCGTCTGCGTCGGCTGTCCCTTCGCATCGCCACCGGTCCCGAACATCTGCCACTCCTTTGGGCCGGTGACCGCATCGAGGTTCGCCCAGAAATCCGTGGTGATCGCATTGTAGGTCACGTCGGTGACCATCCGTGTGATCTTTCCGTTCTTGATCTCCCAGAACACGTGGCCGCCGAACTGCCCGTTGTACCGCTGCTGATCGATCGAGTAGCTGCCGCGTCCATCGATCATCACGCCGTTCCGGACATCAGCGATCATCTGTTCCCGCGTGGGCGCGTTGTCCGGCCCAGGCGCCAGCTGGATGTTAGGCATGCGCAGGAACGGATAGTCACGCCACGAGTTTCCGAACGTGCAACCGCGGCTGAAGTTCTCGTTCATGTAGTGCGCCGTCTCGCGGTTGGTCTGCAACCCGACCAGCGTGCCTTCCTTGATGATGTCCCACTTCATCGTCTTCACGCCGTCGTCGTCGAACCCGACGGAGCCAAGGCCGCGGGACGTCTTGTCGGCGTAGATGTTGAGGTGCTTCGACCCGTATTTGAGCTTCCCCACGTCGGAGAGCTTCACGAAGCTCGTCCCGGCATAGTTGGCCTCATAGCCCACCACGCGATCGAGCTCCGTCGCGTGCGCAATGATCTCGTGGATGGTGAGCGCCGCGTGCGACGGCGACAGGATCAGGTCGCGCAGACCGCTCGAGCCTAACGGCTTGGCCGAACAGTTCTCGACGGCCTCGTTGGCAACGCGCTCCGCCGAGTCGAGGAAATCACATTCGTCGATGATCTCCCATCCCGCCACCCCCGCCACGCCGGGGTAGTTCCGGGTCTTGGTGACGTCACCGACGCGCGCGGTCACGCTCATGTTAGGCGTCGTCGTGAAAAGCTCCTGCTCGATAAACGACCCTTCACTCGACGCGAAATAGCGCCACTCATACCTGCACTGCGCCGAGACGTTCACCGCGGTCACGCCCTGCACCGCGCTGGCCTTGTCGACCACGGCCTGTGCCCACGCTTGCTTGTCGGTTTGTGACACGCTCATGGGGTTCCTTGCCATCGGCGTGATGTAGTTCTCGACGTATGCCTGGACCGGAGCGAGCCGGACGTCGGCCTTTTTCGCGATCGCGCTGGCACGCGCGACTTCAACCGCCAGGCGTGCGACGCGACGGACCTCGTCCTCGGTGACGATCGGGCTGCTGGCGAATCCCCAGACGCCGCTGTGTATGACGCGCACGCCGAATCCACCGGGCCGCCGATCGGCGTCGCCCGGAATCCCCAGCGTGTCGCCGCCGCGTCCCCCGCGGCCTCCACCACCGCCGCCACCGCCGCCACCACGCCCGCCACCGCCCCCTCGTCCAGCTCCGGCCGCGCTGAAGTTCGCGGTCGCTCCGGGCAGGGTCGACGTCAGCGTGAACCGCACGTCGGCGTAGCTCGCACCGGCGAGTTTCGCTTCAGCGAGCACGATGTCCGCCAGACCCTTGAAGCGCGTCTCGAGAACACGGCCTTTGGGCGAGGTCGCCAGGATGTTGCCGATGAGGTCACGCGAATAGAGCGCGACAGCAGCGGAGGATCCGGCGGTCTTGATGAAGTTTCTTCTCGATGTCATACGGGCAGCGGGCAGAGGGCAGCGATAAACGAGCAGCGAAAAGCGGTCAGCGATCAGCGATCAGCGAGCTCTCACAGCGCCGGCGAAACGCTCGTCATATAAAACTCTTCTACGCGAACAGGGGGCACCAAAGCAGTCCCCAGTCCATCGTACGATTCGCCCGTGTGCATCGGGACCGGCTTGCCGACCAGCGACAGGTTATTGTAGCCGACGATCGGCGACATATTCCACCGGAAGTTCTGCACGGGCCCGACGATCTCGCCGTTCTCGATCAGGAACAGGCCATCGCGCGTCATCCCCGTGTTCAGCAGCGGCTGGTCATCGGACGGCACGCCGCGGATGTACCAGAAGAACGTGACGAGCAGGCCGCGGCGCGTCTGCTTCACCATCTCCTCGATCGAAAGATCCGAGCCCTCCTGCGAGAGGCTCATGTTAGGCGTCGCGCCCTGATTGGGACCGAATGCCCGCAACACGCCCTGGTCGATCCAGGTCACCGGCTTCGCGGGCCGATTGTCGTTCATGATGGGCGTTTGACGCAGGATCGGGTTCCCGACGTCGCTCTTCAGCGTGAAGAGATCGCTGAAGAGCTTGTCACCGATCTTCTTGTCGGCCATGAACCGACCCGCGGTGTTCAGTCCGGCGGCGCCACCTCCACCGCCACCGCGACCCGGAGGCGCATCCGGAGGCTGATCGGCGCCAGCGCCCGGTGGAGCGCCGCCGCGACCACCCCCGCCTCCGAATCCTCCGCCCCCGAATCCTCCGCCTCCAAACAGACCGGTCATGAGCGAAAGGAACCGAGCGTTGGCGCGCGGCTCGAGGATGACCGTATAGCGGCCGGGCTCGATGGCCCTCGGCCTCCGGCTCTTGAGCGCCTTATCGGCGGCGACTTCAGTCAGCGCCTTGGCGTCGATCATGCGGATATCCTTGATCCCCGTCGTCCCTGCCCATCCGGACCCACTGCCATCGGCCATGCGGCAGGTGAGCACGAATCCCGCTTCAGCAACGCGGTAGTACGCGAAGAGTCCTTTTGAATTCGCGTTGCAGGTGGTCTGGTCGATCTTCGGGATGTAGCCCGCGCCCAGAACGCCCTTCTGTTCGGCGAGATCGATCGAGTCCTTCACCAGGCGCGCGCGTTCGCCGGGCCCGAAGTTCACGAGATCCGGAAGCGCGGCATCGACCGGGATGTACTCCTGCGGTCCGAGCAGCTCTTGCAGGTTCGGATTGTCCCTGGCCTGTCGCGCTTCGGAAAGCGCCTCGTCGACCATGGTCTTGAGGCCAGCGTCGCTGAAGTCTCTGGTGTCAGCGCTGCCGCTCTTCTGGCCGAGTCGAACGGTGACGGTTACCTGCCGGTCGTACTGCACAAGGTTTGTCGTGATCGACGAGTTGGCCCATCGAGTGCCCGACCGCTCGCCGCCGGTCAGGTTCACTTCCACCGCATCGGCGGTGGCCATGTTCAGGACCTTGTCGACGATCGCTTTGGCTTGTTCGCGTGTGTACATGGATGGCAAGGTGATTGCTGGTTGCTTCCTGCTTCTTGCTTCTTGCTTCGGCCGGTGCTGGGCAAGCTGCATTCGGTTCGCGTAAACGGCAATCTGCACCGTCGTGTTCGCGTCTACGCTTGTCCGCGGCGTCGGCGCCACCACCATTCGGCGCCGAGAAGGAGCGCAAACGGGACAATCCACCACGCGGATCGCATCGGGTGCCACGTTTCTACGCGCGACACCGTCTGGAACGTTGCCGACAGCAGACCTGGGAGCTGACTCAATTGCGTTTCCTGGACAACGGTTCCGCCGCGTGAAGAAACGAACGCTTCGACAAGGTTCCGGTCGTCACGACGCGGTGCGAGTGCGGCAGGATCAACAACGATGGGCGCTTCGGCAAACTCGCTTCCCGACGAAACGATGAGCCGATACGTGCCGGGGCGTTGAGGCGCGACGATCGTCCCCGAGAACGCACCAGGCGTCGCCTCGGGCCACAGCCTCACCATCGTGGAGTCGCCTTCTGTCACGAGCAGCGCCGCAACACTGGCCGCTCGCTCGGCCCGATTCGACAGCATCGCGTCGCGAACGGTGACCCGAACGTGTCCTGTCTCACCGGGCGCCAGTGAACGCTGCGACACCGCGACATCAACGACGGGGGGCGCGTTGGCGCTGAGTTCCGCGATCATCGTGGTCCAGAAGGAGTCGAACCCGGACGTGGCGCGGTCGCGATAATGCCACGCGTCGAGCGCGCCACTCACGAGCAGGCGTCCCGCTCCGACTGAAATGCTCCAGACAACTGCTCGGCGGCTCGAGTCGCGACCAATACTCACAGAATGCAGCGAGGCGCCGGCTGGAGTCGTGACGGGCCAGGCGATTTCCTGCGCGCGGAGTCCGTTGCCTCCATCGGCGTCATCGGGTTGCGCCGCGACCGGCAGCCGGGAGGCACGCCAGTTGGTGACCCCGGTCAGTCGATCGACTGGGCCGGCGCCGCGACGATCCATGAGCAACACGACGCGTCCGCCGCGACGGCGCATGTACGCGTCGAGTCCAGCCGCGTCCGATTCCGTCAACTGTTCGGGCGCACCGACGACGATGGTCTCGAAGCCGTCGAGCACCTGCTCATCGCGCAAGGATACCGGCGCCGCGCCGGCGGTGTTCGAAACGCCACGCGACGTTACGACACGATGGGCAACCGTGAATCGCGTGTCGCCCTCCACGGCGCGCCTGACGAATGTCGACAGCCAGGACGCTCGCGGATCGAAGAAGAGCACGTCGAACCGGCGATCCCCGGCGTCCACGGCTGTCGATGCCGAGTCCGCGATTGACGTCCCGTTGATCACTGCGACCGCCCGGAGCGACGTTGTCCCTTCCATCGTCGGCACGTGGACGAGCGGCACTCGGAGCATCGCGCTGTCGGAGGAAATGATTTCGCTCCGATGATCCACGACCACGTCATCGCGTTTCAGTTGTACATCGAAGCGACGCCCCCGCGCGCCAATGACCATGACTCCGGCGCTGACCGGCACTCGCGCATTCAGGGGCGACGTTGCCGGTGCGTCGAGCATCGCGAACCGCACCGAAGGAGTTGGACTCGTTGGCACGACTGCCATCAGCGGCGCCGTCAACTGGCTCCACTCGTCAGGCATGGCGTCACCGGCCAACACCGTGCCCGATGCCCCTTCAAACGCGCCGCGCACGACGGTGAATCGCCGGTCGAGCTCACGCGCGACCCGATCTGACAACAACGCATCCTTCACCGGGTCGGCGGCCACGATCGCCACCAGCGGCCGTGCGCGCCGCGTGGAGGTCAGTGCAGGATCAGCCACGGCAAGCACGGCAATCACGAGCGCGGCCGCGCGTAAGGCGGTCATCATCATGGACGCCGGCCCTCGCGCTTCAACGCGTCTCGCAGTGCTCCCTCCAACAGACCCGTCTCCAGGAACGTCCGGCTGCCCGGCGCCGCGGACAGCGAACCGGCAACCAGCCCCAATACCTGCTTCACGAGGCTGTCGATGCGCATGCGCACGTCAGGTACGGGCCCGGTGCGAGCCTGCCCCGCCACCTCCTGGATGCGCAGCGCGAGCGCCCGCAGGGAGTCAGAACCCGGATCAGTACGCAACAAATCGAGCGCGGAATTCGTCACCCGGTACGAACGCTGCGCCACGGAATTGCCTGACGACATGGCGGCAAGATCGGCCAGCAGTCGGCGGAGCGCCGCGGTCCGGTCATCCGGAACTGGCGTCGCGGCCGGCCCGGAAAGCCCCGCGGTCAGGCTCAACGTTCCACTGAGCCGCCGCTCGAGGTCTATGCGCTCACGTTGCGTCAGCGCGCGAAGGATGAAGCGCGACCGAGCGAACGCGCGCATCAGGTTCTCGAGGGCGGACCGCTCGGCCTGCAGCGCCTGATCCAGATTGGCATCGGTGAGCGAAGACGAGGCGCGGCTCATCGCGCGGATGGCGCGCATCATGTCAACGCGACCCCGATTCTGGAGACGTCCCGCCAGCAGGTCGCTCTCCGCTTCCGCCTCGGCTGCCTCGTTCAGCTCCAGTGTGCCCGCCGCTTCCGCCGCCAGGTCCTCCACTTCACCGCCCATCATGAAGACGAACTCGGCGCGGACCTGGCGTTGCTCGGCGGCCAGCTGGCGCGCCTCGACACTGACGGAATCGGCGGCCATCGAGGGTCGACGGGCCAGGAGGCGTTCGGTCTTGAGGATCACCATCTGCTGGCTGACCGCATAACGATCCCGCTGGTCGTCAGCGGCAAATCCTTCAGCAGCGATGGCGCCGGGAGTCACGACCTCGAGGACGTAGCTCTCCGATTCAACCGGCGCTGCACCCGGGCGGCGATCGGTCGCGGCGGCGCGATACACCACGAGATCGCCGGGTGCGAGTCCAAGCTCCTCGAGTCGCCACGTTCCGCGCGCGGTCCAGGAGCGTGGACTGGCTGCCGTCACGGCGACGGGCACGTCGCGCTCGGTGAAGGTGAAGCGTTCGCCGCTCCCCGATACCGCGGTGTAACGAAGCCGTACCGATCCAAGGGCGAGGTCATCGTCAGCGGTGATCACCACCGGTATGGTGTCAGGCACGGAGCTGAAGAACAGATCCCGGCCCGGCGACGTCAGGTTGACTCGTGGTGGTCGATCGGTCGTGACCCCCACTCCCACGAGCTGTCGAGCGCCGGCTGCTCCCGTCGAGTCGCGCGGCTCCATTGCGAGGAAACCGTCAGACTCCGCCGTGAGGGCTGCCGTGAAGGACCCATCACGCCTTTCCATGGCTCGCGTTCCCGAGAGCGTCTCGAGATTGACCGAAGACGCGGTCGCCTCGACTCGCACGTCGATTCGACTGGCGGCGAGCGCCTCGATCCGTGACGGATTGATCGCGGTCGTAACGGGCATTCCCGAGTAGGCGGGTGGAGTAATCCTGACTTCAACGGAGCGAACGGCGGGCCCCCCAGTGTGAACCAGCGTTCGAGTCATCGTGCCGGCCGTTTCCGCCGGTCGCAGAAGACTGACCGCGAGCATGATCACGCCAATCGTGAGCACAATTCCCGCGGCCCGCGCCGGAAAGAGGGGCGTTGGATCGAGGCCACTGACAATTCCTGCCGCGCGCGCCATAACCACATCGCGGACGTACTGCCTGCCAACGTGACTCAGCTCGGCAGCGGTGACGATCAGGTTTCGACCAAGCGTTGTGCGCCGCTCCAGGCGACCGGCGATTTCCGGCAGCGATCGCCACCAGCCAATGCGCCATTCATCTCCGAAGACCACGCGCACGATGGCGACGACGATCACCGTCGCTACCAGGGCAGCGACAGCAGGAACCCTGTCGGGTCGCATGCCGGCAAGAATGAACAGCGACGCCAGCGCGCATCCGGCCGCCACGCCCTCCATGGCACGCAGCACGACCATCCGCCGCCGGACCCGGACCAGGAAGTGCTCGACCGTCGTCCCTTCAGGCCACGCGTTCATGTGGCGCCTCGGTTGCCGTCAACGGTGCGCGGCGTGGCGCCCGTCTTCGCAGCCATTCCTCCGCCAGCAGGAACGCGATGGCAACGAGCCAGAACCAACGGCCATCCGGCGACGTGTCCTCCGTGACTCGCGGCCCAGGCTCGCTGGCTGGCCGTTCCCATCCCCGGAGCGCCTCGTCAGGCACGACCACCGGTTCCAGTTCCTGCAACGAGGGCGCCGTCTGTACGGCGGCCACGACGCTCGCGAGCAGCGCCGTCCCGGCGACAGTTCCCACTTCGACACAAGCGAAGACGAGCACATCATAGTCCGTTGCGCTGGAGCCTCCAGCCATCGTTGCGACCACCTCGCCGCTCGCGTTATGCGCGATCGCGACTCCAGCATGGTCGCACGACGGTGTCACACGCGCTGAAGCAGCGGCGTCGGTGAGCAACCTGTCGCGTCCGAGCGCCATCAACCGGTCACCCTGCCACGGACTGTTGAGCGCAGCGACGCCCGCCGCCAGTTCGCGACGCCCGGAGTATCGCGGAAATACCACCGCCACCTTCCTGGCTGAACTGCCGGGACGAGGAGCGATGGCGCGCACCGCGGCAACCGACGCCTGCACCAATCCCGCGTCCTCTGCCGGTGCCAGCACCACGATGGGTAGAGTAGTGTCCTCTGGCGAGGTGGCCCATGTCGCATCGGTGCGATTCGGCTGCAGGCCCAGCCTCACTATGCCACCTGACGCCTCCGCCGAACCTGGCGCCACTGAGGACACCGACACCTTCACCAACCGTATCCCGATGCCTTGTGCCACCGACGCAAGCTGGCCGTCGACGAGCGCGCCCGCCTGGAAATCCGAGATGATGACCAGCTCGCGAACGCCCGAGTGAGCCTGCAGCCACGAGGCGGCGCCGGCCACGCTGGCTCCCGGCTGCAACGTTTCGACGATTATTCCTTCCCGAGCCGAATCGAGCATTCGCTGTCCCAGTGCGCGGGCGCGCTGCAGGGCGCTCGTGCTGTCGCTCGTCAGGCGGCGCATGCTCGGGCTCGTGTCCACAAGGATTGCTCGCACCGGGATCAGAGCGGTGCGAGCGCGTTCCGAGTCAAGCCACATCGGTTGTGCGAGCGCCAGTACCGCGGCGAGAATCACCGCGCACCTCACGACGAGGAGCAAGACGTCGCTCGGCCGGCTCCGTGTTGCCGGCCTGGGGCGTGCATCACGGAGCAGCCTGAGGCTCGGGAATCGCGCACGGCGCGCCAGGCGGCGGCCGAACAGGTGCACGAGAATCGGTACGGCCAGCGCGAGCAGTCCACCGAAGGCCGCGGGATTGAGCCAGCTCATGAAGCTTCCCGTGAACCCGCATGATGCGCTTCTGGTTTCGCTTCCCGCCGCATGAGGAAGTCACGGAGAGCGCGGCCGGGCGGCGTGTCGGTCCACATGAGCGCGTAGTCGACATGATCACGGAGCGCGCTCTCACGGGATCGATTCAGGAATTCCTGGAACGCGCGGCGATAGTCACCGGCCACGGCACCGGCGTCGATCAGGCGCCGCTCGCGCGTCTCCATGTCCTCGAACTCCACGTCGCCGGCATACGGAAAACCTGCCTCGCCAGGCGCGATCACCTGGAGCATGGCCACATCGTGTCCGTGACTCGCCACGCGTCGGAGCTCCCGATGGGTCTCATCTTCAGCGTCCTGGAAGTCGGAAAGCACGAGGACCACTCCGCGGCGCTTCAGAAGCTCCGCTCCGCGCGCGATTCCTCGCGCCGGCGACCATGACCCGGACGGCTCGAGCCGGCCGATCGTCCCGATGAGCGAATGCAGGTGCGGGCGCCCTCCCCTGGCGGGCAGGTAGGTCATCCGATCGCCTGCTATCGCAAGGAGTCCGACGGCGTCACCCTGTGATACCACGAGGTGTGCCAGCGACGCGGCCAGCACTGCGGCATAGCGCCATTTCGATGTGCCGATCTCTGGAAAGGCCATCGATGCACTGCCATCCATCACCAGCATCACCGACATGCTCGTCGTCTCGCGGAACTGCCGCGTGTACAAGCGGTCCGTTCGCGCCAGCAACTTCCAGTCGAGGTACTTCAGGTCATCGCCAACGCGGTACGGCCGGTGTTCCTGGAATTCGGAACTGTACCCGTGAAACGGACTGCGGTGCGATCCGGCGCGCATTCCTTCGACGACGAGCCTCGCCGCGAGTTCCAGATCGTCGATCGCGGTGATGACGTCGGCAGACAGCACGGAGGTCATCCCGTCACGGACGAACCGCGTCGAGCAGCCGCGCGACCACCTGGTCCGGATCGATCCGATCGGCCTCGGCCTGATAGTTCACCAGCACGCGGTGTCGCAGCACGGGCAACGCGACAGCGGTCACGTCCTCGAGTGCCGGCGCCGGCCGGCCGTCGAGGAGCGCGGTCGCCTTGGCGCCGAGCAGGAGCGCCTGTCCGGCACGCGGCCCGGCGCCCCAGCGCACCCAGTCGCGCACCGCCTGGGGCGCGGAGGAGTCGCCGGGCCGCGTCGCTCTCGTCAGGCGCAGCGCGTAATCGACCACGTTCGACGCCGCGGGCAGGCTCCGCACCAGCATGCGCGCCGCCTCGAGTTCGGCGCCTGACGCCGCGACTTTCGCCGAGCGCTCCTCGCCCGTCGTCGTCTCGGCGATGATGCGCCGTTCGTCATCCGGCGTGGGATACCCGATGACGACGTTGAACAGGAACCGATCGAGCTGGGCCTCGGGCAGCGGGTGCGTGCCCTCCTGCTCGATGGGGTTTTCCGTCGCGAGAACGAACAGCGGCCGATCCAGCTCGTGGCGCACGCCGCCAACGGTCACCTGGTACTCCTGCATCGCCTCGAGCAACGCCGCCTGGGTGCGTGGAGGCGTGCGATTGATCTCGTCCGCAAGGATGATGTTCGCGAACACCGGCCCCGGTATGAAGCGGATGCTGCGTTTCCCGGTCGCGGTGTCTTCCTCGATAACTTCGGCGCCGAGGATGTCCGACGGCATGAGGTCCGGCGTGAACTGAATGCGGCTGAATCGAAGGCTCAATGCCTCGGCCAGCGTCTTGATCAGGAGCGTCTTGGCCAGGCCCGGCACGCCGCGCAGCAGGCAGTGTCCGCCGGCGAGGAGACAGGTCAGCACCTCGCGCACGACCGGCCGCTGGCCGATGATGACGCGCGATACCTCCCGCTCGAGCCGCGAGACGAGGTCGCCGGCCTGTTCGAAGGTGAATTGCGTCGCTTCCCGGGGCGGAGCCGTGGGAGTGAGGGTCACGCGGGAATCTTAGTTGCGGGCAGAGGGCAGAGGGCAGAGGGCAACTGGTCGCAGACGAACGCCTTTGCCCTTTTCCCTCACCTGTAGTTCCCGAACTTCAACTCCACGCCGAAATCCTTCGCTCGCAGCACGGCCATCGCCGCCTGCAGTTCATCCTTCGACGGTGAACTGACGCGCACCTGATCGCCCTGAATGGCTGCCTGGACCTTCTTGAGCTTCGCGTCCTTGATGGCCGCCGCGACCTTCTTCGCGGTATCGGAGTCCAGCGCCATCTTCAGGCCAATCTCCTTGCGAACCGTGTCGCCGCCGGCCGGCTGGGTTTCGCCGACATCGAGATTCTTCACCGAAACGCCGCGCTTGACGAGACGTCCGTGCAGCACATCGAACAGCGCACGCATCCGGAAGTCGTCGTCGGCGACGAGCTTCAGTTTTGCCTCAGCGCGACTGAACTCGATCGCGGCCCTGGAGCCCTTGAAGTCGTAACGCTGCGCGATCTCCTTCTGGGCCTGATTGACGGCGTTATCGACCTCCTGGAGGTCCACGCCGGTGGTGACGTCGAAGGAACTGGCGGAAGCCATAGTGACGGTTGACGGATGGCGGATGGCGGATGGCGGATGAGACGCCCCGGTTCGGCGAAGTTGCCTGCGCCCAACGTACTCGTTCTACAATGGAATACCGCTCCCCAGAAATGGCCAATCCCTCGCGTCCCGATTCCATCTTCATCGCCTTCCAGTCATCTCTGGCCGGCAAGTATTCGATCGACCGGGAACTGGGCCGGGGCGGCATGGGGATCGTCTATCTCGCGCACGAGGTCCATCTCGATCGCCTCGTGGCCATCAAGCTCCTTCCTCCCGAGCGCGCCTCGGATCCGTCGTTACGTGAGCGCTTTCTTCGCGAAGCGCGGCTCGCCGCGAAGCTCTCGCATCCGAACATCATCCCGATCCACTCGGTCGCCGAGTCGGGCGAGTTCGTGTACTACGTCATGGCGTTCGTGGATGGCGAGACGCTCGCCGAGCGCGTGCGGACCCGTGGACCACTGACCGGCACCGACGGCGCGCGGGTGCTGCGGGAGGTCGCCTGGGCGCTGGCACACGCGCATTCGCAGGGTCTGGTGCACCGCGACGTGAAGCCGGACAACATCCTGCTCGAAGCAGGCTCCGGCCGCGCACTGGTGGCGGACTTCGGTATCGCAGCCGCGATTGCCGACACGAGTGCCCACGGCGTGGCGGGAACGCCGGAGTTCATGAGCCCCGAGCAGGCGACCGGTTCTGCCATTGACGCGCGGAGCGACATCTACTCGCTGGGCGCAACAGCGTTCTATGCGTTCTCGGGCAGGCTCCCGTTCGAAGGGCGAACGGCGACGGAGGTGCTTGCCAAGCACGCCACCGAGACGGCGCCGGCGATTGTCTCGACGGGCGTGGCGGTGCCTCGAAAGGTCGCTGCCCTGGTTGACCGATGCCTGGCCAAGGATCCTGCGCACCGGCCATCAAGCGCAGACGAGGTGGCGGAGCAGCTCGGCCTCGCGCTGGAACAGCGTCGCGAGCTGCCGGTCGCGCTGCGCGCTTTTGTGAAGCGCAACTCGCGAATGGATGGCGGTGGGACTCTCCTGGGGACGATCGGCCTGGCGACGGCGGCGGTGACTCTGGCCCGTATCTATGGCGGTGAGGCCGGCTGGGCCACGCTCATCGCGGGAACGACGCTGGGCCCGCTCGGTTTCATGGTCAATGCTGCTCGCCGCTTGTTGCGACAGGGTTTCTCGTATGCTGACGTGGCGCCAGCGTACCAGCGGGAGAGAGAGCAGGCAAGTGAGGAGCTTGCCGTGGATCATCGTCGTGGTCCAATCGCGATGGAGCGGTTTCTGAAGATCTGCTCGCTGAGCGGCCTGACTGGCGCCGGGCTGGTGCTCCTCGGAACTCTCGGCATCAACATGCTCGACATCCTGCCGACGCGGCAGATTTCCCATCTGACAGGGACATTGATCTTCTGGATGGCGATGTCGAACGGCGTCGGAGTGCTGTCAGGTCTCGCCTATCTCGCGCTGCTGCAGCGCCGCACCGACGTGGACACCGGCTTCTGGGCGCGCGTCTGGAAGGGGCCACTCGGCCGTCTCGCCTTCTCGATTGCCCGCCGGTCAGGCGGCGCGAGGACCGCCGTGGCAGCCATGACGCACCGCGCTACCGAGCTATCGTTAGGCCTGGCGGCTGAACAGCTGTACGAGAGCCTGCCCAAAGATTCGCGCCAGGCGCTCGGCGACCTGCCGGCCCTCCTGCAACGGCTGCAGAACGACGCGCAGTCCCTTCGCAAGCGCTACGAGTCGCTTCAGGAGGCTGTGTCCGGGTCCAGTGCCGCACACACTCCGGAATTCGACGACCTACGCGTGATGCGCGACGAGGTTCAGGCGCGATTGGGCGAGGCCGTGGGCACGCTGGAGACCCTGCGCCTCGGATTGCTGCGACTGCACGCGGGCTCAGCGACGGTCGAAGGCTTCACCACCCATATCGGCGTCGCCGCTGAGGTCTCGAAGCAGGTGCAACGGCTTATCGCCGCGCACAACGACGTGGAGCGCGCCCTGCAGTTCGACAGTGAACCTGCGACCACACCAGCCTGATCAAACCGCACTCGTGATTCGCCACGCAGTGCCGAGTCACGTATCACGATCAGGTTTCGTCGCCCCGCCTGGCCGGAGGGAGCCAGCGCCGCACCTCGTTCCCAAGCCCGCGTAGTTCGTCTTCCACGACGCGGGCGGTCGTGCGCTCGCGAAACAACTCATCGGTGATCTGCATCGCCGCGAGAATCGCCGCCTTGTGCGTCTCGATCAGCGCGTTCGCGCCAAGCACCTTCCGGATCTCGCGATCCAGGTAGGCCGCGACGGCCTTCGTGTGCTCCGGTGTCGCGTCGCTGCGGATCGTGTACTCCTCGCCGACGATGCTGACCTTGGCGACGTGCCGTTTCTCGCTCATTTGCCGCCTCGCGAACCGCGACTGCTCGATTTGCCGCCCCGGGTCGGCTCGAGGCCATTTCCGACCACGGCCTGCGGTCCCGTCACCGGCCGCTCGGATTGCTGTCGAAGAAAGCGCACCTGGGCCAGGATGGCCCGCGTCTGCTCCGTCGCAAACTCGAGGCGCTGGCGGAGGTCGGCGTTCTCCTTCTCCAGCGCCTCAACGCGCTGCGGCGCGAACAGGTCGCCGGTGCGGCTCGAGGATTCGTAGCCGCGAAGCTTCGTCTCGGCCTGGATCGCGCGCTTCCGGAACGCCGCCAACTCGTCCCCCAGTTTGAGGACGAGCTGCGCCAGCTGCGGAAGTGGATGGGTTTCAGGCAGTGATTCGTGGTCGGACACCGAGCTCGCTCTCCAGGCTCCGCAGGATTTTCTGACGTCGTCCCTCGATCTCCTTGTCGCGTAGAGTGCGCACCGGGTCCCTGAAGGTCAACCGCCAGGCGAGACTCCGCACCCCCGACGGCAGACCCTCGCCCCGGTATTCGTCGAAAAGCGCGACCCGCTCGAGGAGGTCACCACCCGACGCGCGCAGTACGCGCTCCACGTCGGCGGCCGCGGTGCCGTCCGGGACGAGAAGGGCAAGGTCGAATTCAGCTGCCGGCGTGGTGGGTAGCGGACGATATCGAACCGATGGCCGATGCCGGGGCTCCAGACGAGCGTCGTGCGCGTGCGCCCCGCGAGGCGCCACGAAACCGTTAGGCATCGGATCGAGTGTCAGCTCCACCCCAAAGGCCTCCGCCGACCAGGCTGGCCGATCAAGCGCCACCGGTCCGGCGCGTCCGACACGGCGTCGAGACGTTCCGACTACGATGACCCACGACCGGCCATCATCCGCCGGTTCCAGAACGGCGCCCTCACCCGGGAACGCCAGCTCTGCGATGCGGGCGCCGAGCGCCTTGGCATCCCACGCGTCGAACAGGGGCGGGTTGGGCTCGGTGAAGTGAGGCGGACGCCGCCGGCCCATGATGAGGGCGCCAACACGCACCGCCTCCAGCGGCAGCCCATCGGGCCTCGGAGTAAACGCCGAGCCGATCTCGAACAGACGGACATCGCCCTGCATCCGGGTGAGGTTGTACTCGGCCCGTCGTGCCAGCGTCTCCAGCAGCGAGCGCCGGAGGTGCGGCTCGTCCTCCGCCAGAGGATTGGTGACCCGCACATGCGTCTCGTCATCGCCACGAACAAATGGAAGCGGCCGCACCTCGGCGAGACCCTCGCCCACCAGAGCGTTGCGCACTCGGCGGCCGGTGACGTGAACGTGATGATCCGGAACGGTCCCCGGTCGAAACGGACTCACCGTGTCGGACAGAACGTCGTATCCGCGTAGTCGCGCGATTTCTTCAACCAGGTCGGCGTCGCGCCAGACATCGCGGCGCCAGCTTGGCGGCGTGACGCGCAGGTGGCCACTGGCTCCCGGCTGAACGGCGAAACCAACCGACGCGAGCAGCCGCGTCATTTCTTCGGCTGGCACGCCGTCGCCAAGCAGGCGCTCGGCGCGGGCAGGGCGAAGGTCGACACTCGCCGGGGGTGGCGGTTCGCGGCCGACGAGAATCGGGGCGCCGTCCACCGAGCCACCTGCGACCTTCATGATGAGTCCAGCCGCCAGTTCAAGGAGTGTTGCCGTCGCCGCGCCGTCGACGCCCCGCTCGAACCGATAGCTCGCATCGGTCGACAGTCCGAGCGCGCGCCGGGTCACACGGATGCGCGCGGGATCGAAGGTCGCCACTTCGAGGAGGAGGTCGGTCGTGGTTTCGGTCACCTCCGAGTCATGACCTCCCATCACGCCGCCAATCGCCACCGGTGTCTTCGCGTCCGCGATCATCGTCATGCGCTCGTCCAGCGCTCGCTCCACGCCGTCGAGCGTCACCATCCGCTCGCCACCTCGCGCCCGTCGAATCACGACGGTCTGATCGGCAAGATTCGCGAGGTCGAACGCGTGCATGGGCTGGCCAAAACCGTGCAGCATGTAATTCGTGGCGTCGACCACGTTCGAAATGGCTCTCAGCCCGACGGACTCCAGTCGCCTGACGAGCCAATCGGGGCTCGGACCCACTCGCACGCCGCGGATGACCACCCCCATGTATTGCGGGCAGCCCTCACCATCCTCGAGCCGGATGGTGACGCCGCCGCTCGCGGCCTCATGCTCGCCGCGCACCCTCGTCCCGGGCGGCAGGCCCGGGAGGTCGCCCAGCTCTTCCGGAACGCCGGTGGGGATCCCCGTCAGGGCCGCGACCTCGCGCGCGACGCCGGCGTGTGACAGGAGATCAGGGCGGTTCGGAAGCACGTCGATGTCGAAGCGAACGTCGGCGACGCTGACCGCCTCGAGGAAGGGCGTTCCAGGCTTCACATCGATATCGAGCGCCATGATGCCCGAGTGATCGGCGCCGAGCCCCAGCTCACGCGCCGAGCAGAGCATTCCGCTCGAGACTTCACCCCGGATCTTGCGCTTCTCGAGTTTGACGCCGCCGGGCAGCGTCGTGCCGACGCGGGCGAAGGGGTACAGCGTTCCCACGGTGACGACTGGAGCGCCGCAGACGACGTCCAGCAGATCACCGCTGCCGTCGTCAACCTTGGTTACCCATAGCGTGTCCGCGTTGGGATGCCGGCCGGCCTGCACGACGCGAGCGACCACGACATCGACGAGGTCCTGGCGCAGGCGCTCCATGCGGTCGACGGTAGCGACGTGCGCCGACAGCAGGTCCCGGATCTCCTCCGCGCTCCGTCCATGCGGCACGAACGCGCGCAGCCAATCATGGGAGATCAGCATGAGGCGAACTGCTCGAGGAAGCGGACATCCGAGTCGTACAGCAGCCTGATGTCGTTGATGCCGTAGCGTGACATGGCAATCCGTCCCGGTCCCATCCCGAACGCCCAGCCCGAGTAACGCTCGCTATCTATGCCGACCGATTCGAGCACCGCCGGGTGCACCAGGCCGCATCCCATGATCTCCAGCCACCGTGGGCCACGACCATCCCCCAGGTCCACTTCGACTTCCATTTGCGCCGACGGCTCCGTGAAGGGGAAGTATGAGGGTCCGAACCGCGTGCGGGTGCTCGCACCGTAGAACCGGTGGGTGAACCACGAGAGCGTGGCTTTCAGATCAGCGAAGGAAATGCCTTCATCGATGGCCAGTCCTTCGAGCTGCGTGAAGACCGGGGCATGCGTGGCGTCGAAGAAGTCGCGCCGGTAGACATTGCCGGGGGCCAGAACGCGGATCGGCGGGGCATAGGCCTGCATCGTCCGCACCTGGACCGGCGACGTATGTGTTCGCAGGAGCCGCCCTTCTCCCAGGTACAGCGTATCGTGCAGGTCCATCGCCGGATGCTCGGCGGGGAAGTTGAGCGCGCCGAAGTTGTACCACTCATGCTCCGCTTCCGGGCCTAACGCGACGGTGAAGCCGAGTTCATGGAAGATGGCCTCGATCTCGTCGAGGACGATCGACACCGGATGCCGCGAGCCGCGCCATGTCGGGCGCGCCGGCATGGTGGGGTCGGAGAGTTGCTGGGTGCTGGATGCGGACAGCTTCTTGCGCGCAGCGTCGAGCGCCGCTTCGGTGGCCACACGCCAGGCATTGAAGCGGCGGCCGGCTTCGGGCCTGTCCTCTTTGGGCAGGACGCTGAGAGCGCCGCTCAGGATCGAGACGACGCCGCTGGTCCGGCCGACGAGCTGCACGCGCGCCGATTCCACGGCTTCGGCCGTCGTCGCGCCGGGAATCAGCTCGTCCGCCCGAGCCTTGGCCCGATCGAGCTCGGCGACGAATTGATCGAACGTGGTGATGTTGCTGGTCATGAGAATCGCGGAGCGTGGGTGGCGGGTCGAGGGTCGAAGTCGCCACCTCTACCCGCGACCCGCTACCCGCAACCCTGGTCAGGCCAACGCGCTCTTGGCCGCCGTCGCGAGCGCCGCAAAGGCGGCTTCATCGCGAACCGCGAGGTCCGCCAGAATTTTGCGGTCGATCTCGATTCCCGCCTTGCGCAGGCCGTTCATGAAGACGCTGTAGCTCAGGTCGTTCTGGTGCGCGGCCGCGTTGATGCGCGTGATCCAGAGGCGCCGGAAGTCGCGCTTCTTGTTGCGACGATCGCGGTATGCGTAACGCCAGCCGCGCTCGACCGTCTCCTTCGCCGGGCGCCACAGCTTGCTGCGCGCGCCGAACGCACCACGCGCGGCCTTCATGATCTGCTTTTTGCGCTTCAGGCGCACGACATTCGATTTGACTCTTGGCATCGTCCGCTCCTACGCCTGAAGGAGACGCTTCAGCACGCGCGTCTCGCCGTTCGTGGTCACGATCGTGGCGCGGCGAAGGTGCCGCTTCCGCTTCGCGTCCTTCTTCGTGAGGATGTGGCTCTTGTTGGCCTTCAGGCGGCGGATCTTCCCGGAGGCGGTCACCGAGAACCGCTTCTTCGCGCCCTTGTGGGTTTTCATCTTTGGCATCGTTCAGTCCTGTCTATTTGGGCGAAAGGATCATAGTGAGTTGCTTGCCTTCCATCTTGGCCGCGCTCTCGATCTTGCCAACATCAGCCAATTCCGTCGCGACCCGCTCCACCACCGCCACGCCCAGCTCCGGGTGCGCGATCTGACGACCGCGGAACATCAGCGTGACCTTCACCTTGTTCTTCTCCTCGAGGAAGCGGCGCGCATGCCGCGTCTTCGTCGCGAAATCGTGTTCGTCGATGCCCGGCCGGTACTTCACTTCCTTGAGCTGGATGATGTGCTGCTTCTTCTTCGCGATCCGCGCCTGCTTGGCCTGCTCGAACTTGAACTTGCCGAAGTCCATCACCCGGACCACCGGGGGACGCGCGGTGGGGGCAACTTCCACCAGGTCGAGTCCGTGTTCTTCGGCCAGCGCCATGGCCCTGTCGACTTCCATGATTCCGAGCTGACCGCCGTCGTGGCCGATCACTCGTACTGGGCTGATGCGGATCTGTCGATTGACGCGAATGCGTTTGGATGCGTCCTGAATGGCAACGTCTCCTGCGCTCGGGTGACTCGTCAGGCACTCGCCTGACGATGAAAAGAAAATCGCGGACCCGCTGGGAGCCCGCGACGCGCGAATCACGGCGGCGTTGCCGTGTCGCGAATTCATGGACTCCTGCAGCACCTCGGTGCGAGGGCCGGAGGGTGAGAGCCGGGGGGCTCTGCTTTGCCGGATTGGAGCAAGGAAGCTAACAGGGCAAAGGGTAGAGGGCAAAGGGGTTAGGGGAGCGCAAAGCGCAAAGCGCCGAGGGCGGAGACTCAGCCCGCTGCCCGCTGCCCGCTGCCCTCCACCCGGAAGCCGTAGCCCTTCCCGTCCACCGCCACCCGTCCCGACATGACGTAGGCATCATGCTCGAACACCAATCGCCAGTCCTCGTCCACCGCGCGTCTGAGGATCCACCGCTTGGATTCGAGGGTCCTCAACGGCTCCACGTCGTAACCCATGATCCAGGGCAACGGAATGTGCGCCGAGGTCGGCATCAGGTCGGCTGGATAGAACACCCGAGCACCGTCGCTCTCGAGCAGCAGGCTCTGGTGATGCGGGGTATGGCCGGGCGTGGGCAGCACCCGGATTCCCGGCCAGACCTCCACCTCCCCGGACACGAAATCGAACAGACCGGCCGCGACGATCGGCTCGAAGTTGTGCGGGAAGTAACTCGCGGCCGTGCGCTCGTTCGTGTGCGTCGCCCACTCGTACTCACCACGCTGAACCACGTAGCGCGCGTTGGGGAACGTCGGACGCACGACGCCGCCGGCATCGATCCACGTGTTCCCGCCGGCGTGGTCGAAATGCAGGTGCGTGTCGATCATCAACGCGATGTCATCAGCCTTCACGCCAAGCGATCGCAACCCGTCCTCGAGCAGCGTCCTTCCGTGCGCACCGGAGTTTTCAACTCCATAGATCTCGTGGAATTTCGTGTTCTCCTTGTTCCCAGCGCCGTTGTCGATGAGCACGAGCCCGCGCTCATGCTCGACCAGCAGGCATCGCATGCCTAACTGGATGCGATTGCGCTCATCGGCCTGGATACGGCGTTCCCAGAGCGGCTTGGGAACCACGCCGAACATCGCGCCGCCATCGAGCTTCTGCCCGCCAGCCTGGATCGCGTGGACTTTCAGGCGACCTACCGTGAATGACTGGACCAGCGGGCCAGGCGCACTCACGCGGTCATCTCGCCATCGGTCCACCCCGGCATGCCGCGCCGGCGGCGGCGCCCGTGCCCTCTCGACGGAGCGCGCCGGGTAATCATCCGGAGGTCTTCCAGCGTCTCACAGCCGCGCTCACGAGCCGCGTCGAGCAGGCGGAGCAGCAGCTTGGCCGTTGCCACCGCATCGCCGCCGGCGCGGTGGCGGGCGTGGTTCTCGATGCCGTAGAAGTACGAGAGCGAGTCGAGAGACCGCCGCCGGATGTTGGGCACGACGGCACGGGCCAGCTTCACGGTGCAGAGTTTCTCGCCCGACAACTGCTGGCCACCATACCGCGACAATTCGGATGACACAAAGCGCCAGTCGAAGGCCGCGTTGTGCGCCACGAACAGGTGGCCACGCAGCACGTCGGCTATGCGCGGCGCCACATCGTGAATCGTCGGCGCGTTGCGCACCATGTCCCAGGTGATTCGCGTCAGTCGCGTCACGGCTGGTGGAATGGGCCGTTGTGGATTGACCAGTGTCTCGAAGACGTCCGCGATGCGCCCGTCGGAGACGGTCACCGCGCAGAACTCCGTGATGCGATCCCCACCCCATGGACTCCCGCCGGTCGTCTCGACGTCAACGACAACGTAGCTGAGCGAATCCAGCGGTCGTCGCGCGACTTCCCTGTGCACCCGCCTGACGACCGTTGGCTCACGCACCAGAGACCATCGACCTTGCGGGTCGCGCTGGACGTCAGGCGTCTCCATGAACAGCGCGAAGGCAAGCTGTTCGGCCACCGCCGCTGGGGCGCCCGGCAACCGACACACGTGCTCGATGAGAGGAACGGCGCCGGCCGGTCCGGCTTCCAGATAACTCCGGGCCCGATCGACGAGCGGTGACCGATCGCGACTGACCGAGACCATGAGCGGCACTTCGACGACGGTCGGCGGGAGACGCCGACCTCCGCCTTCCTCTGCCTTCGTTGACCGGCTCGGCCGTCTCGTCATTCCGTCAAAACTATACGGGCGCACCGTTTGCGTGCTGACGGACGAGCGAGAACGGGCCGGCCCTCACTAGCCCTAACGAACCGAACCGAATACACTTGTGAATGATTTCACAAGCACGAACCAGCCCGTGAAGCGAATCGCCGAAAGCACTGTCCGCCGCCTCTCCGCCTACCTCCGGTTTCTCGAGGAGTCGACGGAAAAAGGGGTCGAAACCATCTCCAGCGATGCGTTGGCTCGGCGCGGCGGAACCACATCAGCACAGGTTCGAAAGGACCTCTCCTTCTTCGGTTCCTTCGGCAAACGCGGTCTCGGCTACTCGGTTGAAGAGCTGACTGCCAGCCTTCGAGAAATCCTCGGCCTCGGGCGCGACTGGAACGTGATCATCGTTGGCGCCGGAAAGATCGGCATGGCGCTTGGACAATATCACGGCTTCGAACAGCGCCGCTTTCATGTCAGCGCCGTGTACGACACCGATCCGAAAAAGATCGGCACACGATGGGGCAGCATCCTCGTGCGTGACATGGCTCTGGTTGAGCGCGACATCGCGGCCAACCAGCCCGACATCGCGGTTCTTGCCGTTCCCGTGAGCGAGGCGCAGGATGCCGCCAACCGGCTGATCAAGTCCGGCGTGAAGGCCATCCTCAATTTCGCGCCCACGCAACTCCAGACGCCGCCCGACGTCTCCGTGCGCAACGTCAACATGGCGATGGAGCTGGAGGGACTGAGCTACATCCTCTCCAATAGAGATAAGTAGCGGCTTGAGGATTTCCGCCGCACAGCGCGAACACGGATTGCGCAGGTTCCACGGATGACAGCCGATTTACCGCTTTGAAGTATCCGCGGCAATCAGTGGAATCCGCGTTATCCGCGTCCCGCCGTATCAGACCTGATCGTCGTCGCACGAAATAAGCGAACGAAATCGGACGGGCTCACCACTTCAGGACGCGCCGCCGCGGGCAATCCGACATCAGCCAGGATTGCGGAGGCTCTCGAGGCATCGTGCACCCAGAGCTCCCGCATAACGCGTAACAGCTGTTTTCGTCTCATCCCGAACGCCGCCTGGACGAAGCGGCGGAAATCGGCCTCCTCGTCGGCGCCCAGCAGCGGATGCTCGAGCGGCGTGAGAAGCACGATCGCGGAGTCCACCGACGGGCGCGGACGGAATGCGCCGGCGCTGACGCGCGCCACGACCCGGACCGAGGCCGTGACCTGCACGTTCACGGTCAGCGCGCCGTATTCCTTCGACGCGGGAGTCGCCGCCAGCCGAGCCGCCACTTCTCGCTGGACGAGCAGCACTGCCCGTCGCGGTCTGGGCGTCGTCAGAATGCGGAAAATCAGCGGCGTCGTGATGTAGTACGGGAGGTTCCCCGCCAGCAGGTATGAGCCACCCGCCATCGCGCCCCAATCCGTTTCGAGGGCGTCGCCCTCGACGACTTCAACGTTGGCCTGCCCCTCATAGCGTGATTTCAAGTGCCTGACGAGATCACGATCGATCTCCACGGCAAGCAGCCGTCCGCATCGAGGAATCAGCAAGTCCGTGAGTACCCCTTGCCCCGGACCGATCTCGACCACCGTGTCCGTCGGCTCGGGCGCCAATGCCTCGACGATGCGCTCGAGACTGCGCGGATCGGCAAGAAAGTGCTGGCCGAATCGTTTCCGCGGCCGTGGAAGGCGTTTGTCGCGGTCTCCGGACACTACATCGGCGCCGCTTACACGCGCGCGATGACCATCGTGAGGTCATCGCGACGTATGACATCGCCCGTGTGCTGCTGCAGTCGCGCGAGCACCTGGTCGAGGATGACGCGTGGAGCCGCCGTGAAATTCGCCAGCACGACTTCCAGCACGGCTTCTTCACCGAACCGCTGGTCGAATCGATCGCGAGCATCGGTCACGCCGTCCGTAAAGAGCACCAGCAGTTCGGATCCCGGATCCCACGTGCGCTCCTCGGTGCGCGGAACCGCCGCGCTCATCCCCAGCGGCGGGGCGCCCGCGGCCAGGCGCTCGACGCAACCGTCCGCCGTGACGGAGAACGCGTGCGGGTGGCCCGCGTTCGCGAATCGCATTCGCCTGCGGAACGGATCGATCACGCCGTAGAACGCCGACACGAACATCTCCGTGCTCTCCAACTCCTCGGCGATGGTGGCGAGGATCGCGTTGAGCATTTCCTGTGGATCGGCGGTCGTCTGCGCATGTATCGACGCCGCGCTCATCACCAGCGCCATGATGAGGGCGGCACGGTACCCATGACTCGACACGTCCCCGATCATGATGCCGGTGCGCCCATCCCCCAGGCGGAACAGATGGTAGAAATCGCCGCCGACGCTTTCCGCCGGCACGACACTCGCCGCAATGTCCGCCTCGGGGAGGAAGTGCCCCGTCTTCGGGAGAAGCTTCATCTGCAAGTCGTTGGCGAGCTGCATCTCCTGCTGCATCCGCTGCTGGCTCAGGGAAGATCGCACCAGCCGGTTGATCTGAATCGCGGTGCCGATCTGCGTCGCGATGGCCGAGACGAGTTTCTCGTCGCCCGAGGTGAACGGGGCGCCACTCCGCCGCCCCGACAGGTTCACGACGCCCAGCGGAACCGACGGATGTCCCGGATTGGTCCAGAGAATCGGGACCGAAAGCAGCGAGCCTAGCCGATACGGTTCCGACTGGGGCGCCTCCGGCCCGGGCTCCACAATGACCGCCCGCTGCTCCCGGAAGACGCGCGCCGTATCCGATCGCGGATTCTGCACTGAGACGGGCATCGCATCCTTCGGATCGAAACCAATGGCCGTGACCACCTGCAGGGTGTCGGTCACGCGATCGTGGACCAGGAGTGCACCCCGACCTGCGCCAACGGTGTCGGCGATTTCCTCCAGGATGCGAGCGGCCGCCTCCTCGAGCGAGACCGTTCGGCCGAAGATCTCGCTCGTCGTGTACAGCAGGTTGATCTCCTCGTAGCGCTCGGCCAACTCGAACGCGGCGTGCTCCACTTCGAGTCGTGCCTGATGGAGATTCGCGACGAGCACGGCGAGGAATTCGACGAAGCGGGCCGCGTCCACACTCGAATCGGAACACGGCCCCACGCCCACCCACGCCCGACGAGGTCCCGCAACCGCGGCCACGTACAATGGCGATGCCTCTCCGGACTCGACCCTGGCCGGTGGTCCGCCGGGAGGCAGCAGTTCCATCACCGCCGGCGGCGCGACCGAGGCGCGTCCAGCCTCCACCTTCAGCGGGCCGGTCTCGCCATCACGCGTCCAGACAACCGCGTCGCAGCCGGTCGCGCGGATGAACGCTTGAACCAGCCGCTCGAGGTCGGTCACGCGCGGTGCAACGTCAGCCGCACCATGTTGGCCCGCGCCGGCACCTGCTCCACCCGATCCATCAGGCTGCACATCAGGAAGAGACCACGTCCGTCTTCGCGAAAGCGATTGTCGTTGCGGGCCGGGTCGACCAGGCACGCATCGAGATCGAATCCCGATCCTTCGTCCTCGACCTCGAGGATGAGCGCGCGGTCGTCGATCGTTGCCCGGATCCGGACGCCTTTGCTCATGTCCTCGTGATTGCCGCGAAGGATCGCATTGGACAGCGCCTCCGTCAGCGCGACGGGTACGTTGAGACGGCACGCCCTGGCCGACAAGGCATGCTCGACGCACCGCCGCACGACAGCCCCGACGATGGGTTCGATGAAACGAACGTCGCTGGGGATGCGCACGTCGATCGGAAAGCGGAGATCCCCGAACCAGGTGTCAGCTGGCGGGGTGGCAGCATGTTCACTCATGGGTCACCAGATGAGAAACGCCCGCGGACCCTCCGGGGTCACGCGTGGGACCAGCTCGCCAGCGGGGAGTCGACAGGGTGACGCATCCGCGGCGAGGGGTTGTCAGGCGATCTGGAACAGCGTGTCGAGCTTCGTGAGCTCGAACAGCGTCTTGAGATCGTCGTTGAGGTTCGACAGGCGCAGGTCGCCATTCTGTTCGCGAATTCGCTTGGAGAGCGAGACCAGGACGCCCAGCCCTGAGCTGTCGATGTAGCCGGTCTGGCCGAAGTCCACCAGGAACTTCCGCTCGCCGCGTTCCAGCTCGTCCAGGACGCGCTGCTTGAGTTCCTGGCGGTTGCCGACAATCAGCTGTCCCTCAACTGCGACGACGCACGTGTCGCCGTCCTTCCGGACCGAAAAGCTCATACACACTCCAGCGATCGACAATCCCGGTTGGTCGCAGTCGGTCCCGGGGACCGACGCGCGTTGAACGGAAATCTCGCCATTCGCCCCCCTCGCGCAACAGAGCGGAGGGCGCAGGCGTGGTGAGCACGCCACATCGCTTTGGCTCCTTCGCAGGAGCCGCCTGCGCGCCGAACGGTCAGCGCTGCCGGAACCTCTCTCGAAGCGCGGTCGCCACGGTCGGGTGCACCAGATCGTCCAACCGCCCGCCGAATCGGGCGACTTCGCGGACGAGCGACGCGCTGATGTAGGTCGTTTCGAGTGACGGCACCATGAAGACCGTTTCGAGCGACGGAGCAAGGTGACGGTTCATCAGGGCCATCTGGTACTCGTACTCGAAGTCGCTGACGGCTCGCAGTCCGCGGATGAAGAGCGTGGCACCCCGCTCCCGCGCGAAATCGACCAGGAGCCCGTGGAACTGGTGAACCTCCACGCGCGCGTCATTCGCGACCGCGGCCCTGAGGAACCCGACGCGCTCCTCGACGGTGAAGAGCGGCTGCTTGGCGACGTTCACCGCCACCGCGACCAGGAGCCGGTCGACGAACGAAAGGCTGCGACGGATGAGGTCTTCGTGCCCGCGAGTGACGGGATCGAAGGTGCCGGCGTAGATGGCGGTGCGGGTCATGGGTCTGGGGCGTGGGGCCTGGGGCGTGGGGCCTTGGGGGGCGCGCAAGGAAAGTTGGAGTGCCGATCAGCGCGAGGCGAGCCCCCGGCGTTCAGATCAGGAGCGCACAATCGTTAGGTGGTGCCGCGATACACCGTGACCGCCGTTCCGCCATACACGCGCATATCGCCCCCCTCGGGGAGCGCCTCGTGGGCATCGTGCTCGATCCCCAGGATCCGGGCAAACGGAACACGGAGCCATTGGGCAGCCAGCCGCGGCGCCATGCCCAGGTTGTAGGGTGGGTCCGCAAAGGCGATGTCGAACGCCCCTGCTTCCAGTTTCTGCGCGTAACGAAGGGCTTCGCCGCGATGGATCCGCATCCGGTCCAACGCCCCGAGCACCGTGCCATTCTCGCGGATGGCCTTGATGGCCTCCGGCGCCACGTCAACGAAGTCCGCGCTTTTGGCCCCGCGAGAAAGCGCCTCGAGACCGAGCGCCCCTGATCCCGCGTACAGATCGAGCACTCTCGCTCCCGGCAGCTCGGGCTGGACGATGCTCATCCACGCCTCTCGTGCCCGGTCGCCGGTCGGCCGGACACGGGAGCCCCGTGGCGCCTTGATCGTCCTCCCTCGCCATTGGCCGGCGATGATCCGCACGTCAGCCGCGAATGTCCGCCAGGCGGGCGACCAGCCGTGACGTGTCTCTCCAGAGGTCGCGCTCGAGCCGGTACGCCACGTCCACCACCTGCGTGGCGGTCCATTCCGAGGCGCGGTGGGACACACCCCACCACACGCCTTCCAGTTCCGTCGTCTCGTCGCGCAGCGCGAACTTGAGCCCGTTCTGGCCGATGGCGCGTGGCGCCGAGGCCAGCCGGATTCCGCGCGTCGCCAGCAGAGGCGCTGGATTCCCGATGCCGAAGGGTTCGAAGTGTCTCAGGAGTCGCTCGAGCGTGTCGTTGGCTTCGCCCAGCGGCACCTCAAGGTCGACGCGAAGCTCCGGCGTCAGGTCCTCTCCCGTCAGGCGCTCACGGGCGACCGCATCGAACCGTGACGCGAGCTCGGGAATGCGCGCCGCGTCCACCGTCAGCCCTGCTGCTGCCCGATGGCCCCCATAGCGCATCAGGAGGTCGGCGCACGCCGTAAGGCCACCGTGAAGGTCGAACGCGGGGATCGATCGACCCGAGCCCTTTCCGATCCCGTTCTCCACGGCGACAAGAACCACGGGCCGGTACAGGTCCTCGACGAGTCGCGACGCGACAATCCCGATCACCCCCGCGTGCCATCCTTCGGCTGCGAGCACCAACCCGGCGACGGAGTCGAGATCCTGGGTCGCGGCCAGCTTGCGCGCGGCCTCGAGCGTTTCGCGATCGATGGCTTGCCGGGTCCTGTTGATCTCCTCCAGGTCGCGCGCGATCGCGTTGGCCTCGCCCTCGTCCGTGCTCAGCAACAGGTCGAGTCCGCGTCGTGCATCGCCAATGCGGCCGACGGCGTTCAGGCGCGGCGCGAGGATGAACCCGATTCGGCCGGCGGTCAGCTCGCGGCCCTCGAGCCCCGACGCGTTGATGAGGGCGCGGAGCCCGATGTGCTTCGTCTCCGCCATGAGCCGCAAACCGTAGCGAACCAGAATGCGGTTTTCCCCGCGCAGGGGCGCCACATCCGCCACCGTGGCGAGCGCCACCAGGTCGAGCATGTTCAACGCGACGTTAGGCCCGGCGCCGTGCTGCTCCAGGAGCGCCAGCGACAGCTTGAACGCCACGCCGGCAGCGCAGAGGTCCTTGTCCGGATAGTCGCAGCCCGGCACCCGGGGATTCAGGACCGCCACACATTCCGGCGGCGGCCGACTGGGCAAGTGGTGATCGGTGATGATCACGTCGATGCCGCGGCGGCGCAGGTCGGCGACGGGATCGTGCGCGGTCGTGCCGCAGTCGCACGTCACCAGGAGCGCAGCGCCCGCAGCGACCGCGGCTCGCACGCCCGCCTCGCCGAGGTCGTAGCCATCATTGATGCGGTGAGGCGCGAACGGCACGGCATTGGCACCGAGGTGCCGGAGAGTTTTCACCAGCAAGGTGGTCGAGCACATCCCGTCCACGTCGTAGTCCCCGTGCACGAGCACGGTCTCGCCCGAGCGAATGGCCGTGCTGAGACGCTCCACGGCTTCCGCCATCCCACGCATGGCCAGGGGCGGATGCAGTTGCTCCATGCGGGGACGCAGGTAATTGCGCGCATCCTCGACTGCGGCCAATCCGCGCGCCACAAGGAGCGAGGCGATCAGGGGCGGCAGATGCAGCTCTTCGCCCAGCCGCTGCGCCAGGGCGACATCAACGGGGCGCGGCGCCGTCCAACGCGCCACGGGTCGCGTCCAGGGGAGAGCTTGTGCTTCGACGGGTACCGTACGATCGCTCAGCGAGACTGCCATCGATGGAAGTTAGTCGATGCCTGTCACGCCCGTGTCATTCCCCGGAAGCGCTGAGGAGGTGGAGTGTCAGGCCACTCCGCCATCCGACAACTGACATCCGGTCTACGACGCGTATAGCAGGACCCCGCACGCCTCGCACACCTCGATGATACCCGTCGACGCCATCATCGAACGACGCTGCACCGGTACGGCGGTATCGCAACAGCTGCAGGCCCCGTTGTCGAGCGCGAACAGCGCCTGGGAACGACGCCGGTTCCGGATCCTGTCATACTTCTGCAGCAGCGGCGCCTTTACCTCGGCCGCGAGCGACTTGCGCACCCCCGACGCGGCGGCGAACTCGCCTCCCAGCTCAGCACGTTCGGCTTCGACCTGGGCGCGCGCTTCGGCCTGGGACGCATCCAGTGCTTCCAGGCTGGCTTCCTGCCGACGGAGTGAGGCATGCTCGTCGGCTACCCGGCCCACCAGCGCCTTGAGCTCGTTCTCCTCTTCCATCAGCAGCTTGCGCCCCGCCTCCACCTGCAGCATCGCGGCCGTCGCCTCGCGCATCCTCTTGACCGCGTCGAGATGAGCCACGTTGCGCTCATGTCGCTGGCGATGATCGGCGGTGCGTCCCTCGAGTTCGCGCTGGCGCCGTTCATCGGCGTCGACGCCGGCGCGGATTTCTTCGATGGATTTGACCGCGCGCTGGCGCACCTGGTCGAGTTCGGCCAGTCGCGGCGTCAGGGCGTCGAGACGGGCACGCAATTCGTCCACCACATCGTCCTGCGCCTGCAGCGCGAGGAGGGCATCCAGCAGCGTATTCACCAAACCTCCATGAAGTTGAGTGTCGACATCTCACGCCGGCGTGATGCTTTCGCTGAGACGCCGGATTTCTTCAGCGTTCGCCTGTTTCTCGGCGATCAACCCGTCGGTTTCGGCCGGGGTCGCCACCATCAGATCACGTTGGATCTTCGCATTCAATTCTCTCCGCCGCCTGAGCTCCAGTTGCACGAGGCAGTCGGCCACCGTTCGCTCGACATCGATGACCGCGCCCTGTTCTTCCAGCAGGGCCTCCAGCACCGTAACCGAGGGAGCGGCCAGACCAGCGGCCACGTCTCCCATCACCGCATCCGGACCGACCGCGGCGAGCCTCTCGAAGATCTCCCGATAGCGGTCATCGCGAAACTCCCCCGGGCCAATTCGCTCGCTGATCCGCTCTATCAGCGCTCGCGAGGTCAGCATTACCCGGACGAGTTCGCGCTCCGCGGACGTGCCGGCGCCGCGCCTGGTGGCGCGAGGTGCCGCTGGCGCCGGCTCACGGGGGGCTCGGGGTGCTGTCCGACGCGAACTCTCCTGCCTGACCGGCGGCGCCTGGCGTTCTCCGCGATCCGTCGCGTCAGCTTCTGCCGTCAAAACCTGTCGATCGACACCGGTCGCCTCACTCACGCGACCGAGGTACATGTCCCGCGTCACCGGGTCGACGGTGGCACGGATGGTCGGCAATAGGTGGTCGATGGCGCGCCGGCGTTTGTGCAGATCGGCGAACCAGCCGCCGCGCTCTAGAAGCTGGATCTTCCGCTCAATGACATCAACGGCCGATGCGAGACATCGCTCGATCCCCTCGCGACCTGTCTTCCTCGCGAACGTATCGGGATCCTCGCCCGGCGGTAGCGTCACCACGCGGACAGATGCACCGTGTCGCAGCAATTCGTCGGCGGCGCGGAAGGTGGCCTTGAGTCCCGCCTTGTCGCTGTCGTAGACGAGAAAGGCGTTCTTCGAATGCCTGGCAATCAGGAGCGCCTGTTCCGTAGTGAGAGCCGTCCCCAATGGCGCGATGACCTCCTCGATACCCGCGACGACGAGCCTGACCAGGTCGAAGTACCCCTCGACGAGGAGCACGCGGTCGGCTCGCCGGATCGCGTTTCTCGCCCAGTTCAAGCCATATAGCATCCGGCCCTTGGAGAATGCGATCGTTTCCGGCGAGTTCAGGTACTTCGGTTCACCGGCGCCGATCACGCGTCCGCCAAACCCGGCGACCCGCCCCGATGTGTCGTAGATGGGAAACATCAGGCGACCGCGAAACCGCGGACGCACGGCGTCCGAATCGTCCCGCTTGACCAGGAGGCCCGCCTCGAGCTGCCGGGCATCATCGAATCCCAGGGTCGCGAGCTGCGCACTCAGGCTGCCATCGCGTGGCGCAAAGCCAAGGCCGAAACGATCCGCCGTGTCCAGCCCCACATCACGCTGCGCCAGGTACTCGCGCGCCGGATTCCCGCTCGCGTCGTCGCGGAGTGTGCGCCGGAACCAGTCCTCCGCCGCGGCGTTGACCTCCCAGACTGCCTCGCGCGGGTCAGGTCCCTCGCGACGGGTCGTCACTTCACGAATGACGACGCCGGAACGCTCGGCCACGTGACGCACCGAGGTTGGCCAATCCATGCCGTACCGTTTCCGCAGGAACGTGAAGACGTCGCCACTCTCGCCGCACTTGAAGCAGTGGTAGATCCGGCGACGGGGATCGACTGAGAAGTTCGGATTCCTGCCCTGGTGAAACGGACATGGACCGCGGAATGTGGTCCCCGCGCGTTTGAGCGTGACGGATTCGCCGATGATGCCGACGATGTCCGCTGCCTCGCGCACGCGCTCGACTTCCTCGTCCGGAATCACAGCTCCACCACCGTAACGCCCGTGCCGCCCTCGTTGAACCCGCCCGGCCGGAAGCCGCGCACCCGCGTGTCCTTGCGAAGCATCTCGGCAACACGTTCGCGCAGCGCTCCCGTCCCCTTGCCGTGGATGACCCGCAGCGACTTGAGGTCGCCACGGATCGCGGCATCGACCGCCTGCATGACCAGGTCGTCGACATCTCCCGCGCGCACACCGCGTACGTCGATCTCCGTCGCCACGTCCAGGTCGGGCTGATCGCCGTACTGCGCCGGAGCCGTGGGCGCGGCCTGGACCGGCGCCACGGTCACCGACGCGGCGGGAAAGCTCATCTTGACAGCGCCTAACGCTACCAGCAGGTGGTCATCGCGCCGCTCGATCACCCGTCCGGTCTTGCCTCCCATATCGTGCACGATGACCAGCATCCCGGGCTCGGGCTCGATGGCGACGCCCCCGGCGGTTCGGGACTGGGCAGGCCGCTCGAGCTCCAGCAGCTTCGTCCGCTGCGCCTCCGCCAGCTGTTCGATGCGCTGCCTCGCCTCGCGAGCCGCGTCCTCCGCCTGGTCAGCCGCCGACTGCCGCAACTCGCGGATCGCGCGTTCGACTTCGTGCCGGGAATCCAGCAGGTAGCGGCGCGCCTCCTGGCGCGACTCGCGCTCGAAGGCCACCTCCCGTTCACGAAGTCGCTGCTCGCGCTCCGCCAGCCGGTGCGCGGTATCTCGTGCACCGTCGAGTGACTGCGCCGCCTCAGCCTCCAGGTGTGTGAGTGTCGCTTCGCGCGCCTCGAGCGATTCCAGCAGCGCATTGACGTCGCGTTCCACCCTGGGCACGCGCTCCTCGGCGTTGGACAGGACCTCGTCAGGCAGTCCAAGCCGCCGCGCGATGCTCAAGCCGTACGACCGGCCCGGAATCCCCTTGATCAGGAGGTACGTCGGAGCCAACCGGTCGGCATCAAACTGCAGGGACGCATTCACGACGCCGGGAACTTCGCTGGCGAGTTCCTTGAGCGCGCCGAGATGGGTCGTCGCCACCGACATCGACCCGCGCCTCGTGAGCGCTTCGAGTACGGCGCCACCCAGGGCCGACCCTTCGATGGGATCCGTTCCCGAGCCGAGTTCGTCGAGCAGAACGAGAGACCGCGGTGTTGCGCGTTTCAGGATCTCCGCGATGTTCCTGAGATGAGCGCTGAAGGTGGACAGGCTCGCCTCGATCGACTGCTCGTCACCGACATCCGCGAACACATCGTCGTAGACGACCAGCGCGCTGCCTGCCGCCACGGGAACGGGGATACCCGACTGCGCCATCGCCGACAGCAAGCCGATGGTCTTGAGGAGTACCGTCTTCCCGCCGGTGTTCGGCCCGGACACGAGCAGCGTGCGCTCCTCCGGCTCCATCACCAGCGTAAACGGCACAACGGCGACGCCCTGTGCCTGCAGCAGTGGATGACGGGCATCATTCAATGCCAACGAACCGCCCGGCTCCCGCCATGAAACCGGCGTGCACGAGAACTCGATGGCGAATCGCGCGCGCGCATGAAAACCGTCGAGCGCAGCCAGCGACTCGAGGCACGCCACGAGGGGCTCGGCGAGCGGTCGCAGCCTTTCGCTCAGCTCGGCAAGCAGTCGATCCACCTCGCGCAGTTCGTCCGCCTCCAGTTCGCGAATGCGATTGCACGCCTCGATCGCCGCCGGCGGCTCCACGAACAGCGTCGCCCCGCTGTTGGACGAGTCGTGAACGAGCCCGCCCACGGCTCCCCGCCCCTCACGGCGCACGGGAATCACGAAACGCCCATTGCGCACGGTGACCGACATGTCGGGCACGCGCTGATGCGCCTCGAGACGGTTCATGATGCGTTCCAGAAGCGCAACGAGCTGTCCCTCGGAATCGCGGAGCTCGCGTCGCAGCCGCCGGAGCGTCGCCGACGCGCTGTCACGGATCGATCCGTCCTCGGCGATCACCTTGCCGACGGCTTGCTCGGCATCGGAGTCGACGATCAGCGCATCGCGATATGGTCGCAGAAGACCCGTCGCAAGCGCCGGTGCATCGGCGTTCGACAAGGCCGTCCTGGTCAGGCGCGACGACGTGAGCAACTGCCCGATCGCCGACAGCTCACTGACCTGCAATGTCGCCCCTGGAACGCGTAGACGCTCGAGCCCCTCCTCGATATCGGGGATCGGCTCGCTCCTCCACCCGGCGTCCGACTCCACGAAGCTTCGCATGGCGGACACCCGGGAGTGCTCCAGTTCCAGCCATTCGACGTCGTGTCGCGGCTCGAGGGCGCGCACCGTTCCGGCCCCAGCACCTGTCGCGGCCCGCTCCGCGACGAGGTCGCGGACGCGGGCGAATTCGAGGACCTGGAGCGCGTGCGTGTTCATGCCGCCGCGTCAGGCCACGCGGATGGTTCGATGAGTTCACCGGGTCGCGGCAGCCGCTGGCCCGGACCAATCGCGTTCATCCCGGCGGCCAGGCAAAACGACGGCCGCCCAGCACGTGGACGTGCAGATGGAAGACCGTCTGGCCAGCGCCGGCGTTGGTGTTGACCACGGTGCGGTATCCCGCGTCAACGACGTTCTCACGCCGTGCCACCGCCGCCGCCATCACCATGACGCGGCCGATCAACAGGGGATCGGTCACGTCGTCCAGGGTCGATACATGCTGTCGGGGCACGACGAGGACATGCGTGGGCGCCTGTGGCCCGATGTCGCGAAAGGCGACGCAGTGCTCATCCTCAGCCACGATGTTCGCCGGAATCTCGCGCCGTATGATCCGGCAGAAGAGGCAATCAGACGCCATCTCGCGCTCCATCGTGCTGGTGAAGGAGCGCCCGGGCGATCGCGACGCCGGCGGCGCCCGCCGTCTCGAAACGGAGGATGCCCGGGCCTAACGATATCGGTATGAAGCCCGCGCTCGTCAGTTCAGCCTTCTCCGCGTCCTCGAGTCCTCCCTCCGGACCAAGCGCCAGGGTGATCGGCGCCTGCACCGGCACTCCGAAGACTGGCGGTCCCACCGGGTCCAGAACAAGCCGGGTCCCACCGGCAGGCACTGCCGTCAGCGCGCGCGAGAGTGGCGCTTCCGGATAGATGCGCGGCAGATGCGCCCCGCCCGACTGCTCCAGAGCCGCGATCATCCGGCCTCGCACCTTCGCGCTGAACATGGGCCCTTCCCCGCGAGGCGCGACGCTTCGCGAACGGCGCCAGAGCACGGGACGCCAGCTCGTGACCCCGAGTTCAGCCACCTTCTCCGCGAGCCACAGCATGCGATCGCGATCGGCCACGGGCACCATGAGGTGCACCTCGGGGAACGGCGCGATCTCTTCGACGTCGCCAACCTCGACCGTCACGGAGTCCTTCGCCTCGCGCACGATCATTCCGACTCCACGCCGTCCGGCGCCGTCCACCAGGGCCACAGTGGTGCCCGCGCCGAGCCGCCTGGCTCGAAGGTGGCGTGCCACGGACTCCCCCAACGCAACCTGCGCGTGCGGTTCGATCGCCGCCTCGGTCATGAAGAACGTCGCTAGGGCCGTTGAATCAGTGCGCTCCACCATTCCTCCTCGATGTGCGTCTTTCGCAGTGCCCACTCTCCGCGCCAGAGCTCATCCATCATCTCGTTCTTCTCGCTGTCGAGAATCCCGGCCAGGACCGCGAATCCTCCGGGATTCAAGGCGGCGGACATCGCTGGCAGGAGCTCAACGATCACGGACGAGAGGATGTTGGCGGTTACGACGTCGACCGGTGCGATGATGGGCAGCAGCACGGCCGCATCACCTTCCAGCAGGTGGACAATGTCGCTGACGGCGTTTCGGTCGACATTCTCGGCGGCGTTCGTCTGCGCCTCAGGATCGATTTCAATGGCCCAGACTATCGCTGCCCCGAGCCGGGCGGCGGTGATCGAGAGCACCGCGCTGCCGGAACCCAGATCGGCCACCGACATCCCTTCCCGCATGACCTCCTGCAGCAGCGTCACGGCGCCGCGAGTCGACGCGTGATCACCGGTGCCGAACGCCATCCCGGGATCGATCACGATCGTCCGCGCCGGGTCGAGTTCTCCGGCTAGCCAGGGCGGAGCGATCGTCAGATCGCCCGACGTAACGATCCGGGCGTGGTCGCGCCAGGCGATTGACCAATCCACCGGCGCGGTGGGTCGTACGTCGCAGCTCGCGACCGGGTCGATCGCCCGGACGGCGCCGGCCGCGGCTTCCGCGCCCGCCTCATCGGGAAAGCTCGTGGCCAGCGCCGCGCCTTCTTCGTGCACGCCCTGGGCCCCGGCCGCGAAGAGCGCCGCCATCACCTCGTCGCGATGAGCGGCGGACTCAACGCGCAGGCTGAACCAGGTCACGCCCCGAGCGCTTCGCGCATGCGCGTCCAGAAGCCTTTTCCGCGTGCCTGATGCGGCGGCGACACCGCCAGTTCGCCCAGCCGACGGACGAGCCCGCGCTCCTCTTCCGTCATCGCATCGGCTTCCGGCGTCCAGAGCTGGACGCGGACGTGCAGGTCGCCGGTCCCGCTACCGTTGACGCGCGGCAGGCCACGGCCGCGCAGATGCAGCACCTGTCCGCTCGCCGTGCCGGGCGACAGGCGCATGTTCACGGTTCCGTTGATCGTCGGCACCGTCACGTCACCGCCAAACACGAGCTGCGGGAAGGTGACCAGTACCTCGCAATAGAGATCCTCGCCGTCACGTTCGAATCGCGGATCCTCCTTCACGTCGAAGACGACGAGCACATCACCGCGCGGCCCGCCTCGAGGTCCGGCGTTCCCAACGCCGCGCAGCGTCATGTACTGTCCCGTCGAAACACCCGCTGGAATCTGCACCGGAAGCGAATGCTCGCCGCGCAGGCGTCCCTCGCCACGGCACTTCTTGCACGGCGACGATATGACCTGTCCCTCGCCATGGCACGTGGGACAGGGCATCACGCTCACGAACTGCCCGAAGAAGGACCGTTGCGCGCGGCGTACCTCGCCAGCGCCGTCGCAGGTCGTGCAGCGCTGCGGTTTGGTGCCGGGTTCAAGCCCCGCACCGCCGCACTTGTCGCATGGGTCGAGCAGCTTCAGGGTGAATGTCTTCTGCGCGCCAGCCGCGACTTCGGCGAGCGTCAGTTCCACGGTGACCTTCACATCCTGCCCGGCCCGCGGTCCGGTCTGTCGCTGACTGCCGAAGAGGTCACCGAAACCGGAGAACCCGCCGAAGTCGCGCATGAAGATGTTCAGCGCTTCGCTCAGGTCGACATGATGGAACCCGCCGGCGCCGCCGCCACCTTGCAGCCCCGCCTCGCCGTAGCGGTCATAGATCGCCCGCTTGTTCGAATCCCGCAGCACGTCGTACGCCTCGGTGATCTGCTTGAAGCGCTCCTCGGACTCCTTCGAGCCGTTGTTGCGGTCCGGATGCCACTGCATCGCGAGCCTGCGGTACGCCTTCTTGATGTCGTCGTCCGAGGCGCCGCGTGGGACGCCCAGGGCGTCATAGAAATCAGCCATTGCCGGAAAGGAGGCTCAGTCCAACAGGTCGGAAACGAGAAGAGACGTATGCCTGACGAGCGCGATGACCTTCTCGTAGGGCATGCGGGTGGGGCCGATCACGCCAATCACGCCGGACAGGGCGCCGGTGCGGTAGGCGGCCGTCACCATGGTCAGCCGGTCCAGCCGCGGATCTCCGTGCTCGGCGCCAATCGTTATGCTGATGCCGGGCGCCGTGCTGCGCTTGCGCAGGATCTCGGCGAGATGCTCTCGCGTGTCGGTCAGCGCGATGAGACGCCGCATGCTCTCCCCGGTAGAGAACTCGGGCTGCTCCGCCAGGATCGAGGCCTGCCCCAGGACCACGTCCTCGGTGGACGGCGTGATGGGCAGGTCGAAGAGCAGGTCACCCTCCTGCACGAAAACGTTCAGGAGTTCCCTGCTGCCCGGCTCCGCCCCGGTGTCGCGGAGGCGTGCCGAGAGCGACGATCTGATCTCGCGAAGCGAAAGCCCGCTCAGACGCTCGTTCAGCACCAGGCTCACCTCGGCCAGGGCGCTTTCGGCGATCTGTCCCGGAACCTCCACGAAGATCGTCCGCACGGCGCCGCCGCTCAGTGTCAGCACGAGAAGCAACCGCTCCTCCGAAGCGCGAACAACCTCGAGGTGCTGCAGCACGGTCCGGTCCAGGCGGGGTCCGAGCGCGACGCCAAGCTCCTGCGTTACGACCGAGAGACTCTGCGCGGCTCGCCGGAGAATTGCCTCGATCGCGGACCCCCCACCGGCAATCTCCTCCGCCAACCGCTTCGCCTCCTTTTGCGTCAGCGTCGCTGGCCCCATCAGCGAGTCGACATAGAGCCGGTAGGCGCTGTCGGTCGGAACGCGACCCGCGGAGGTATGCGGATGAAAGAGATATCCTTTCTCTTCCAGCTCGCTCATCGTGTTCCGGATAGTGGCCGGAGAGACGCCAAGCCCGAACCGGCGCGAGATCATGCGAGAGCCGGCGGGCTCCGCTGTCTCGACGTAGCTCTGGATAACGGCCTCCAGAACGCGCCTCTCGCGCTCCGACAGCTCAGGAAACGGCATAAGTGTAAATATACTAACGACTTCGGACGTCGGTCAAGTCGGCGACAAGGGAGTCGAGTCGCAGCCAGCCGGAAGGAGTCAAGCGACCTGTTCCATCCACAACCTCGGCCCACCCCTGGTCACGCCAACGGTCGAAATCCCGGGCGTTTGCGGCTGTAACGAGGGTGCCGTCGCAGGTCCGAAGACCGAGGTACGCTTCCTCGAGGGCCACCGAGGAACGGTCCAGTATTTCGGTCCCTTCTACCGGATCCAGACCGGACAGGATCCGTTCTCGCCAGGCGACGTATTCACGCGTGTTCCACCGCCTGACCGCTCCATCGAAGCTGTGAGCGGACGGACCCAGCCCTACGTAAGGGACCCTCCGCCAGTACGCGGAGTTGTGGCGGGCCCGTTTTCCGGGGCGCGCATAGTTGGAGACCTCGTAGTGCTCGAAACCAGCCCGCGTCAGGAGGTGATCCGCTTCGAGGAACTCTGCTTCGTAGAGATCCTCATCGGCGTCGCGCACCTGCCCACGCTCGCGCCATCGAAGAAGCGGTGTATGGGGTTCCACGGTGAGGCCGTAACAGCTGATGTGCGCGGGCCCGAGATCGATCGCGCGATGAAGGTCATCCGTCCATGAACGCTGGACTTCGGGCGGCAGGGCAAAGATGAGATCAAGTGACCAGTCATCGAACCCGGCCTGCCTGAGAATCGCCGATGCGCGCTCCGCCTGATGTGCATCGTGGGTGCGATGCATCCAGCGGAGCACCTCGTCATTGAAGCTCTGGATTCCCAGAGAAACGCGTGTGGCGCCGGCATCACGCCAACGCGTCGCCGCCTCCGCCGATACATCCTCGGGGTTGGCCTCGATGGTGACGTCGGTGGCGATCGACTGGGGAAAGCGTGTTCGCACGAGATCGAGCACGCGTTGCACGCCGTCGGGGCCAAGGCGCGACGGGGTGCCACCGCCCAGGTAGATGGTATCGACGGGGACCCGCGTCTCTGAGAAGCGCAGCCGCATTTCGTCTTCAAGCGCTTCGACGAAATCGTCGACCGGCACCAATCGCCGGACCGCAATCGCAAAGTCGCAGTACGAACACCGCCGCGCACAGAACGGCACGTGCACGTAGACATGTTTCGCGTCCACAGGCGAAAGCTAGTGCCGTTCCAGGCACTTGTTCCAAATGCGGCCGGGCAAGCCCGAGCGCCATGGCGAAAGGCGGAACAACTTGGAACGGCACTAGCGACCGACGCCCTCGCCTTGCGCCGTCGGGGCTCAGGCGTGTTCGGCCAGCGAGACGCTTCCGGCAGGACTCACAAGGAGCTGGCCCGCCAGTTCGAGGGTCGCGAGAGCCGTCGCGAAATCTCTCGGCGCCAGGCGGGTGCTGCGGGCAAGGTCTTCGACGTCGGACGCACCAGCGCGCACCGCATTCAGCACTGCGATCACGGAGGAGTCGTTTTCTCGTGCCGCCGCGTCGTTGGCGCCCGCAACCGACGTTTGCACCGGCGCCACGCTCGGCTCGATCCCCGCCACCGACAGGACATCGTCCACGGACGAAATGAACAAAGCCCCTTCCGCCAGCAGCCGGTTGCTTCCCACATGTCGCGGAGAATCGATCGGACCGGGTACCGAGGCCACGTTACGACCGAGCTCCAGCGCGATCCGCGACGTGATCAACGCCCCGCTTCGCTCCCCCGCCTCGACGACGATCAGCGTGTTCGAAAGCGCGGCGATGATGCGGTTCCGTTTCGGGAACGCACCCAGCACGGGACGCGAACCCATTGGCGCCTCGGACAAGGCGTGTCCCTCGCGGACGATTCGGGCGTGAAGCGCCGCATGCGACGGTGGGTATGGGATGTCCACGCCGCCGCCCAGCACCGCGATGGTACCACCGCCCGCGTCGAGCGCGCCCCGATGCGCAGCGGCGTCGATGCCGAAGGCCATGCCGCTCACGACGACCACGCCAGCGCGTACGAGCGTCGCGGCCATCTGGTATGCGAGGCGGTCCCCGCTCGATGAGGAATGACGCGTGCCGACGATCCCGACTCGACTGCGGCCGGCCAGCCCCGGATCGCCTAACGCGAAAAGCAGGCTGGGCGGATCCGCCAGCTCGAGGAGGGATTCCGGATATCCCGGTTCTCCCTGCAGCAGGATCGTAGCCGACGCCGCGGCGGCGCGCGCGATGAGATCATCGCTGTCGGCGAGCGCTTGCGCTCGCTGCCCGGCGGTTCCGCTGACGAGAAACGCGCTCCCGGCAGACCCGTTTCGCTCTATGCCCTCACGAAACGCCACGCAGCCCACCTTCGGCATCAAGGCGAAGGCCAGGGCCTCGCGCAGCCCCGTCACCTCACTCTCTCCGTTTGTCATGATCTTTCAACGGCTCCAAGGGCCTGCGCCATGAGCCTGGGGTGTTAGCGACGAAGGTATTCCATCAGCGCCCGTCGTTGCGCGCTGTCCGCGATTCCGCCGGACTCCATGGTCGTGCCACGGGCAAACGCGGAGGGGTCCTTCAGGAAAGCATCCAACCGTTTTTCCGTCCATCGCCCGCCGGCCTTCTTCAGCGCGGGCGAGTACTCGAAGTCCGCGACTGAGGCGACGTCCCGGCCGATCACTCCCCTCAGGCTGGGACCGAACGGCGTGCCATCACGCCGCAGGCCGTGGCACTGCACACAGGCTCCATACGCGATGGAACCCGACAGTAGGTCCGGCGCCGGAGCGAGCCAGACGAGGTCGCCTCCGTCGGTCCAGAGTACGATGCGTCCATCCTCACCCTCCACGACATCGCGGACACGACGCCCGATCGGGATTGGCTCGGCGTACACCGCCCGGTCGCCCGATACGCGAACACGCAGCAGTTGCTCCCCGACCAGTGACCCAGCCAGTAAATCGCCGCGCCAGGACTCGAACAGTCGGCCCTGCACGGTGATCAGGCTCGAAATGCCGACAGCAGGGACGAATGCCAACGCGGGCTCCTTGAAGCCCGAGTGCGTTCCGGTTGGCGGCGAAAAGCGCCATGCGTAGGTCCCGTAGACCGTTCCGTACGTCGCCAGCGGCCACCCGTAGTTGGACCCTTCCTCGAGCAGATTAATTTCATCGCCGCCTCGGGGCCCGTGTTCCGCCAGCCACAGGCGGCCAACGCGATCCGACGTGATCCCTTGAGGATTCCGGTGCCCCAGCGTGTGAAGCCTGCGCGTGCCATCGAGGCCAATTCGCAGGACCTTGCCGTAGTCACTGTTACGTTGCTGCGATGGCGCCGTCGCTGCCTCCTGATTGATGCCGTAGTCACCAACTGTCAGCAGCAGTGAGTGATCCGGCATGAGAAGCAGACGCCCGCCGTTCTCAAAGGGGTCAACAGGCTTGACGCAGGGTTGGGTGGTATAGACAGGCCGCCAGGCAGAATCTGCGGGAGTCGTTCCATTCATCCGCATCGAGGACACCTGGACGGCAACGCAGCGATCATCCGGTCGCCACACCTCGTGCGCAGCGTAGACGGTCCCTCCATTGAGCGATGTGTCGAGCGCCAGACCGGTCACTCTAACAAACGGCGCTCGCCTCCCGACGTCGACCACAACACCTTCCCGGCTCATTGGCGCCGGAATGGGAAGCTGTCGTGACGTCAGGCGGTCGCCGGCTGAATCCCAGGCGATGCTGTACGCTTCGCCTATGGCCGTGACGAGCAGAAATCCCGGCCCAAGGCGCACCATCGCGCCGCCGCGAACTCGCTGTCTCGGTACGAGACCTGGTTCGTACGTCACGGTCAGGGGAATGAGCGCGGTGCTCACGACGTCGCGCTGACTGGGAGCGACGGTGGGCCGCGCGGTCCTCGTGTTCACGACCATGGCAACGACGCCGACGCCGACAAGGAGCGTCGCGACACGCGCTGCGAGTCGCAGGACACGTGACGGCATCGTCGCCGGAGCAATGAGGAGCGCGCTCCCGAGGACAAAGGAGCCCAGGCCAACGAGCCGCGAATGCGAGATGTCAGCCCTGAGCCAAAGCGCCAGGAGTGCCAGGAACCATGGAGCGATCCCGAACAGGCCGAGGGCCGTCAGGAGTGGTGCACCTCGAATCGCGCGATACACCGTCACACCCAGGGCCGCTACGAGGAAGGCGGACATCCAGTACCAGGCCTGAAGCTCTTCGCGCGGTGACAGGGCCCACGGTGGCGAGCCAAATCGCGCGAGGCTGGGGAGTGCGTAGACGAGCACAGCCGAAATGGCGTACCAGACGACAAGATCGCTCACGCGAATTCGCTCGAACCAGCGGCTGCTGCGCTCCGTCGCCGACGATCCGTGGGTCACCCGGTTCTCCGGTCGGCCGTCATGCGAAGCAATGAGCGCGGCTCACGGCAGGACCTCATCGCGCGCGCGATCCTCGGCTTCGGCCCGCACGCGCAGAAGCTCCGACCACCACGCCGCGAGCAGCGGCTCGAGCTCCGTCCGTGCCGCCGCACTGATGGCATACATGCCAAATGCGCCGGGTGCGTGAATCGGGGGCAGGTAGTTCTCGCCAAGCAGGTCCAGCTTCGTGAAGACCACGCAGTACGGCTTGTCCATCAATTCGCGCGAGTACGACGAGATCTCGTGGCGGAGCTGATCGAACTCGACCTGCCAGTCGATCGCGTCGATCGGAACGAGGAACGCGAGGACGCGCGTCCGCTCGATATGCCTCAGGAACTGGAGGCCGAGTCCCTTGCCTTCGGACGCGCCCTCGATGATCCCCGGAATGTCGGCCACCACGAACGTGCGGTGGTCCGTGAGCTGGACGACCCCCAGGTTGGGGGAGAGCGTGGTGAACGGGTAGTCGGCGATCTTGGGGGTCGCCTTGGAGATCACCGACAGCAGAGTACTCTTCCCGGCGTTAGGCATTCCCACCAGGCCGACGTCGGCGATGAGCTTCAGCTCGAGCTCGAGCGTATGCTCCTGGCCCTCACGTCCGGGCTCCCATTCGCGCGGCGCCTGATGTGTCGACGTGGCAAACGACGAGTTGCCCCGCCCGCCGCGCCCACCCCTGGCGACAATGATCTCTTCGCCGTCGGTCAGCACCTCGCCGACGAACGCGGACGTCTCGTGGTCGCGAATCACGGTCCCGGGGGGAACGGGCAGGATCACGTCTTCGCCAGAGCGTCCGGTCTTGTTCGACCCCATGCCATGCTCGCCACGCTCCGCTTCCCAGGTGTCCCGGTACGTGTAGTCGAGCAGCGTTGCCAGGTTGCGGTCTCCACGGACGATCACGTCGCCGCCGCGTCCACCTTCTCCACCATCGGGACCGCCCATGGGCACGAACTTCTCCCGGCGGAACGACGACGCGCCCGATCCGCCGGTTCCAGCCTTCACCCGAACCACGACGCGGTCAATGAACATCGGCTGCTCCCTGCACTCGCGCCCACAGCATCCGGTGCCTCGCGGCGTCGTCGGCCGGAACGAGCACACTGATGGCGCCGAGCGTGTCGGTGATGGCGGCCTCGGAAGCCCCGGCATGCAGCGCGCCATGAAGGTGCGAGTGCAGCTGACGCTCCTGCCGGGACGCGGCGCAGGCGGCCATGATGCAGAGCTCGCGCCGCGCCAGGTCGAGCGCCGGACGAGAGAGGACCTTCCCGTATCCCTCGACGATCATCCAGGCATCGAGCGCGGGATGCAACGCGCGGATGTTCTGACGGAGCCGGTCGTAGAACGGGCCGTACACGATGGCGCAGGTCTGCTCTCCCTGACGGCGCCATTCGTCGGCGCGGTCGAGTCGCTCTCCGTCATCCGCCAACGGCGCCTCGCGTCCCGAAACGCGACGCCACTCGCGGGCCGCGTTCAGCGTGCGGGGAAAGCCGGCAAACAGGTACGACTGCAGGATGACCTCCTCGATCCAATCGACACGCGCGTCCTGTTGGGCGCGCGCCAGCTCCGTGCGAATATCCGCCTCGCTCCCGGCAGCGATCACCGCGGCCAGCCTGACGAGCGCGCGCTCCTCCTCTCCCAGGACCGCCACGGTAACGCGAGGTCCCAGATCGGGCATCATCGTTGCAGCGCGAGTAGTAGCGTGGCAACGCGAAGGTCAGGCGGCGATCACGTGCACATCGCCGACGGATTCCCCGCGCGTATTGCGGATGCGGGGCGAGGCGAACTCGGCAAGACGTGACGGCAACGTCTCGGGGAGCGCCTGGAGCCACTGCAGGGCGCGCAGGATCGCCGGGTACTGGGCGCGAGTCGCTCCGTCTTCGACCTTGAGCGCGATGCCGATGCCACGATCGAGAACCGCCGCTGAATGCACGCCCTCGGCGCCGATCTTGGACAGCACCCGGCCCCCGGTCTCCTCCATCAACACGGTGTCGAACCGATCGGTGCCCCCGACCAGGAACGGGCGCGTTCGCATCGCATTCGTTATGCGCGCCGGGATTTCGGCGCCGGCCTGCGCGTCGCGCGCCAGGCGGGCATAGGCCCCCGCCATGCCGTCCAACGGAAGGATGAAGACGACGACGCCGCAGCCGTCCACGGCGCAGGCAATCTTCTCCCGTGGGACGCCGGTCCACGCGGCCACAGTGCCCAGACAGGAATCCTGCACCGGGTGGCCGAACTTCTCGTAGCCCTGCGTCGGCCAATTGGCGAGCTTGGCGCGGGCCAGCATCGCGGCGTGCTTGCCTGAGCAGTTGTTATGCAGCCGCGTAGGCGCGAGACCCGCCTCGCGCAGCAGTTTCGCGCCGCGTCTCGCCATCGGCTCGTGCGGGCCGCAGGCCAGGTCCCCATCCTCGAGTCCGAGGTCGAGCAGCATCCGTAACGCGATGGCGACATGTTCGGGTTCGCCACCGTGCGATCCGCAAGCCAGCGCGACCTGATCGTCGCCCCAGCCGAGCCGCTCGATGCCATCGGCCGCGATGAGCGGCATCAACTGGAACGGCTTGGCGCACGAACGCCAGGGCACGACCTCGTTCGCGTTCCGGGCGCGGGCGATGAGCCCGTGCTGGGCGTCGACGACGGCGGCGTGCACCTGGTGCCGGGACTCCACGTGGCTGCCGCGGGTAACCAGCACGTCGAGGTTGAGGTGTTCCATGTGGGAGGAAAGATAATCGACGCTGGGATGGCGGATGGGAGAGGGGGGTTGGCAGATGGCGAAAGGCAGGAGGGACGAGCGGGATCTTGCTCACCATGGGTCGTTTCCGACTTCTGCCATCCGATATCCGCCATCCTTAAGTTTCGTCATGCCTTCCCCTCGCAGCCCGATCACCCGCAAACGCCTGGCGCAACTGCTCGAGGGCATGCGCCGGAAGCGGATCGTCGTCGTTGGCGACGCCATGCTCGATGTCTACCTGGGCGGGGATGTCGAGCGCATCTCGCCCGAGGCGCCTGTGCCGGTCGTGAAGGTGCGCGATCGTCGTTATGCACTCGGGGGGGCGGCCAACGTCGCGCAGAACGTCGCCGCCGCTGGTGCGAAGGTGACGCTCGTTGGCGCGGCCGGCTCGGATGCGGCGGGCGAACGGCTCCGTGCCATGCTCGAGGCCATCGGCGCCGACAGTAGCACCCTGATCGCGACCAAACGGCCGACCACCTGCAAGACGCGCGTGGTCGCTCGCGCCCAGCAGATGCTGCGGTTCGACGAGGAAGACGACGACGACCTGCCGGCGCGCGACGTGCAGCGACTCCTTGACACGCTGCTCCCATTGCTCGCAAAGGCCGATGCGCTGGTGCTCGAGGACTACAACAAGGGTGTCCTCGTCCCGGCCGTGATCACGGCGGCGATCGACGCCGCCGGGCGCCGCGGCATTCCGTCGGTCGTGGATCCCAAGTTCCGGAATTTCTTTTCATACAGAGGGGCGACCATCTTCAAACCCAACCGTCGCGAGCTCGAGTCGGCGCTGGGCGCGACGGTGAGTATCGAGGACGCCGGAGCCCTGCCCGCCACCTTTGAGCGCCTCGGCGTCGACCACATGCTGCTGACGTTAGGCGAACGCGGCATGGCCCTGGTGGCGAGCGACGGCGAGGTGCGGCCCATCCCCACCACGGCCCGCGAGGTGTACGACGTCGTCGGCGCGGGCGACACCGTGACCGCCTATCTGGCGACGTCGCTGGCGGCCGGCGCCGCGCCTTACGAGGCCGCGCTCATCGCGAACTATGCCGCCGGCGTGGAGGTCGGGAAGCTCGGTGCCGCCACGGTGTCGCCCGAAGAGATCCTCGAAGCCTGGCGGCACCACCACACCTCCTGATTTCGCGGCCCGTGACGAGCGCCGTGAGGCGCCGCCATCGGCGGTCAGGGCATCGCACTCATGACGTCGATCGCTCTGTTCCACCCGGAAGGCCGACAAGAGTCCGCAGCCGCTCGAAGCGCGGATCCCCGGCAAGGCGCGAATACACCGCGCGGTTCGACAAGTGGACAACCTCGGGATCGCGCAATGCAGCCGCCTGTTCGAGCAGATCGATCGCGGACTCGTTTTCGCCGCGCGCGAGATGAACCTGGGCGCGGAGCGCCGGTGACACGAATTGCCGCGCGCCTCGCGACGACAGATCGCGGAGGATCGCAGCCGACTCGGCGTCTTCACCGCTCAAGGCAAGGCTCTGCGCCAGTCCCGCCCTCATTTCCGGCGTCCCGCCACTGACGTCGATGGCCTGGCGAAACGCCTTCGCGGAGGCCGCGAGATCGCCGGCGTCCCGCAGCGCCGCTCCCAGGAAATAGGACCCCATGGCAAAGCGTGGATCGGTCGTCACGACCTGCTGCAGTTTTTCGACAGCGCCTCGCGCGTTCCCCGACAGGTGGATCACCACGCCCAGGCTCGCCTGGATGATCAGTGACAACGGATCGAGCACGCGGGCATCATCGAGCTGCCGCAACGCTTCGGCGAATCGCCGTTGCGGCAGCAGGCAGTCCATGGCGTGACGGTGCCGCGGGCCCGGCGATCGCGGACTGAGCGTGATGGCCCGCCTGAACGCTTCTTCAGCCTCTGTCCAGTTCCAGTCCAGGAGGGCGGCGAGTGAACCCAGGATCGAACGCGCCTCGCCAAGGGCCGGGTCGATGGACAGCGCCGCCGCCGCGGCTTCGCGAGCACGCGGAAAGGTCTCGAGCGGCGGTTCGGCGCCATACAGCCCGAGGAGCAGACAACCTTCCGCCAACGCCGCGTGCGCGAGCGCGAAGGCCGGGTCGTGCGACACCGCTTCGCGCAGCTGCGTTACCGCCTCGCGAAGCGCCGGCTCAACGCGTCGGTTGAGGTTGAAGCGGGCGCGCAGGTAGAGGTCGTGCGCCAGCACACCCGGACTGGACTCGTCGGTCAACGAGCGCGCCGCGCCGCCGGGAAGACGAACTTCCAGCACGGCGACGATCGCGAGCGCGAGGTCTTCCTGGATGGCGAAGACGTCGTCTACCTCCCGGTCGAATCGGTCGGACCAGAGCTGGAATCCCGATGACGCCTCCACGAGCTGCGCGCCGACACGGACGCGCGTCCCGGCGCGCCGAACGGTGCCCTCGAGCACCGACCGAACGCCGAGCGCCCGCCCGACCTTGCGCACGTCCTGGTGCTGGCCTTTGAAGGCGAACGCAGAACTGCGCGCCACGACCCGCAGGTTCCGGAGCCGGCTCAACGCCGTGATGATCTCTTCGGTGATTCCGTCCGCGAAGTACTCGCTGTCTTCGTCGCGCGAGAGGTTGACGAACGGCAGGACCGCCAGCGAGGCGCTGTCGTCAGGCGTGACCGCCACGCCGGCGAATGCGCCCACGGTCATCCGCGCGTCGCGCAGTTGCCGGATGAACTCGGCCACGCTCCCATACCGCTGCTCCGCGTCAAGGGACATCGCTCGCGCCAGGGTGCGGTCCACCGAGTCGGGCGCTTCCGGAACGTGATCGCGGAGCCGTGGTGTCTGCGCCGTGAGCCGTCGCGCGATGGTATCATGCCCGCCGCGGCTGCCGAATGGATTACTGCCGGCGATCAGCTCGAACAGGACGAGCGCGAGGCTGTACTGGTCGCTCCTGGCATCGAGCAGGGGATCCGCGGTTGCCTGCTCGGGACTCATGTAAGCGGGTGTGCCGACGGCGATGCCGGCCAACGTGGCGTCGGCGGCGCCCTGGGCGCTGTACATCGCGCGGGCGACTCCGAAGTCCATGATCACCGCATGTTCGGCGAGCAGCATGACGTTTTCCGGCTTGACGTCGCGGTGGATAATCCCCGCCGCGTGCGCGTATTCGAGCGCGTCGCCGACTTCGGCACCAATCGTCAGGGCCTGCTCGATCGGGAACTTCCCTTCGCGCTCGAGACGCCCCCGCAGCGTTTCGCCGCTCACAAAGGGCATGACGTAATACGGAAGACCCGCCGCCTCACCGGAATCCAGCAGAGGGAGGATGTTCGGATGCGACAGGCGCGCGGCGAGCCGAACCTCACGCAGGAAGCGATCACGCGCGATGGATCCGGCGAGGTCGGGAGCCAGAACCTTGATCGCCACCTCGCGGTCGTGCTTCACGTCCGCCGCCAGGAACACCAGCGCCATGCCGCCCCGGCTCAGTTCCGACTTGAGCGAGTAGGCAGGGGAAAGTGCTGCGGAAACCTGGTCGAAGATGCTGGTATCTGGCAGGAGTACTCGGGTGACGGGGGCGGGCGCGACGCCGCGCCGCGCCGCGGAATCAGCTTGCCCCGCGACGAGACGAGTATGCCTGGATGGGCTCGCTGGCGTCAACTTGGCGCGCGGCCCGCTCCCCCGGGGCAATCCGGCAGATGCTGAGGTTGGGCCCACATCGCTGCCTGTGCGCGCCCTGAATCGGACGTCAGAAGCGCGGAACGTGCTGCGTGGCAAGTGTCGTGAGGCACCGCTAGCTTGAGAGACCGCGGGCCCTTAGCTCAGCTGGTTAGAGCAGCGGACTCATAATCCGACGGTCGCAGGTTCGAGCCCTGCAGGGCCCATGTCCCGACTTTCTCCCCAAGTCGCACGGCGTCGCGCGACGCCATCGGCCGCGACCCCTGCAACGACCGCTGCTCAGGTGCCGTCGTTGAGGAACACGAGCACCTGTCCGCCCTGTACGAGGCGCGCGAGGGCGGGGAGCACCGTGGGGCAGATGCCGCGAGGGCCCTCCGCCGCGAGACAGACCAGTGCTTCTTCCGCGGTCATCGCGTCACGATACGCCCGCGGCGACGTGAGAGCATCCAGTGCATCAGCAGCCCCGAGAATCCGCCCACCGAGGGAAACCGCGTCGCCGGACAGCCCGAACGGATAACCGCTTCCGTCGATCCGCTCGTGATGATGAGCGATGAAGTCCAGTGCCGGACCGAGGGGGAGCGGGGCGAGAATGTTCAGCCCGATCGTCACGTGTTCCTTGACATGCGCGAACTCTTCGGCGGTGAGCGAACCCGGTTTGTCGAGCACGGACTCGCGAACCCCGATCTTCCCCACGTCATGCAGATGTCCCGCCATCCGCACTTGCTCGATCGACTGCTCTGGAAACCCGAGTTCTGCCGCCACGGTAGCGGCCACCGCAGCGACTCGATGTGAATGTCCGCGGAGGTAGGGGCTCTTGGCCTCCATCGCATTGATGAGCGCCTGGGCTACTCGCGTGGAGACGACGTCGACGGTCTGTGCGTAATCGGTTGGCACGGAAGGGCAGGTGGCGAACCTGTGTAAGGAGGCAGCGAGCATAGGACGGACGCGTGTCAACACGACACCGTCACGATACGACCAGTTTTGGTAACGCCCGCGCCTTCAGCGTGGTGAGCGAGCCCAAAGTGAGCGGATTCAAATGCCATGGCTCATCGTCGAGCGACCCGCGCGGCACCTAACGCGGTGCGGGGCCCACTTCGTCCGGCGTGAGACGGAAGGTGGGTGATGAGAGGTGAATTACTCGATTTCTGATGTCTGATTCAGGTTCCGACGGGCCGCCCGTCCCGACCGCCCCGGGCTGCGGCAGACGGCCCGCCGGATCCGACTGGTCAGCGAATCTTCACCTGCCGGTGACGCGTCGAGGTGACTTTCGGCGCCGGGACCGTGACCTCGAGTACGCCGTCCTTGAACGTCGCCTCGATCTGATCGGCGTTTACTCCCTCGGGGAGCTGGATGGCGCGGAAGAAACGGCCATACGTCCGCTCCGACTGGTAGAAATCGTCACGCTCATCCCTCGCCTCGTCGCTCCGTTCGCCAGAAATCGTCAGCACGTCGTCGTCGGCCTCGATCGTGATGTTCTCCTTCGTCAGGCCAGGGAGATCCGCGCGGACGACGAGGTTGCCGTCACGACGGAACGTTTCGAGTTGCGGCGCCCAGGTGGCCTCGGTCAGGCGACTTTCACGGCGCCACGGTTCGAACGCCGGGCCGAGTCGCTGGGGTGAGGTCAGACCGAAGCCGACTCGCGCGAAATCCACATCCGAGAAGAGTCGCTCGATATCGTCGGCCATCGTCCGCATCAAGTGGAATGGCGAAGCGGTCGTTCCGAAGTACGGAGTGCGGCGAGTGAGAGCGGACCGCTTCGTGGCACTCTCGCGTCTGGATTCAAGGTTTCGTTCTCGTTCGGCTACTTCACCTTTGTTCGTGCCCGTTTCACGCGCGGACTCCTGGCGCGTTGACGTGATGGTGTCTGATGGCATCATTTCCTCCTGCGTCGATACTGTTACGCCCGGGGCGGCAGTACGCGAATGATGATGCACAATTGCCTCCCGCCATACCAATGGGCCCGCCACCAGATGCACCGCTTCGCCTGAGTACGGACAGTGCGCAAAGCGCAAGGCGCAAAGGGGCGCCCGTTGACGCTCTGCCAATTGCCCTTTGCGCTGATTAAGCTTCCTCCCCCGGTCGCGTAGCTCAGCTGGTTAGAGCGCTGGTCTCACATACCAGAGGTCCGGGGTTCGAGTCCCTGCGCGACCATATGAGACAGATGGCGGATGTGGGATGGCGGATGTGGGAATGACCCGACCTCTCCCATCCCTCGCCTGTTTGAACGGCGCGCTATCGCGCCGAGCGCTCGGCCGCTTCGCGCTCGGCCAGTTCCAGGTCCGCCTCGGTCATCAGGCGCACCAGCTCCCGGAACGTCGTCTTCGGCGTCCAACCCAGCACGCGACGCGCCTTGCTGGCGTCACCCTGCAGGATATCCACCTCCGCCGGCCGATAGTATCGCGAGTCCACGCCGACGTACGGAGTCCAGTCCATGTCCAGCACGGCCCCGACTTCGTCGAGGAACTCGCGCACGGAGTGCGTCTCGCCCGTCGCGATCACGTAGTCGTCAGGTGCTTTCTGCTGGAGCATCAGCCACATCGCCTCGACGTAATCCGCGGCATGCCCCCAATCCCGTCGCGCGTCGAGATTCCCCAGGAACAGCTTGGGCTGCAGCCCGAGTTTGATCCGCGTCAGGCTGCGCGTGATCTTCCGCGTCACGAAGTTCTCGCCGCGCCGCGGGCTCTCATGGTTGAAGAGAATGCCGCACGAGGCGTGCAGCCCGTAGCTCTCCCGGTAGTTCACCGTGATCTGGTGCGCGAACACCTTGGCGCACGCGTAGGGCGACCGCGGGTGGAACGGCGTGCTTTCGGTTTGCGGAACCTCCGCCGCCTTGCCGAACATCTCGCTCGACGACGCCTGGTAGAACCTCGGTGACATCCCGAGGTTGCGTATTGCTTCCAGGAGCCTCAGCGCCCCGACGCCCGCTACCTCGACCGTATACTCGGGAATGTCGAAGCTGATTCTGACGTGGCTCTGCGCGCCAAGGTTGTAGATCTCGTCAGGCACGACCCGCGCCAGCACCCGCTGCAGCGACGATGCGTCGTTGAGATCACCGTAGTGCAACTGCAGGCCCTGCGCCGGCAGGTGCTCGTCGAGGTAGATGTGCTCGATCCGGCCCGTCCCGAAGGCGCTGGATCGCCGCACCAATCCGTGTACCTCGTAGCCCTTCGCCAGGAGCGACTCGGCGAGGTACGATCCGTCCTGCCCCGTGATCCCGGTGATGAGCGCTTTCTGCATGCCGTGGAACCTAACGGAGCCGTTCGGAACTCGCCTCTACTCCGCCCGCACCATGGCGCCGGCGCGTCGCAGGCGACCCAGCGTCGTGGCATCGATCCGGGCACGCAGGACCATCTCCTCGCCTTCGTGGTGTTGCTCCAGCACCTCGCCGCTCCGGTGCACGTCGGCGAGGAGCTTTCCGTCACTCACGGGAATCCGGAGTTCGGCAACGGGCCGATGATGACGCACCGCCTCGCGAAGCAGTTCGCGCAGCGGCTCCAGGCCGGCATCGGTCAGCGTCGACACGAAGACACTTCCGGGCAGCAGAGAATCGACCCGGGCGCGAAGCGCCTCCAGGTCTGGCGGCGACAACAGATCGATCTTGTTGAGGACATGCCGCACGGTGCGCGCCTGCACGCCCAGTTCAGCAAGGACCTCCTCGACCACCACCCGCTGGTCTTCCCAGGTCGGATGCGAGGCGTCGATGACGTGCAACAGGAGGTCCGCCTCGTTCACTTCGTCGAGGGTGGCACGAAACGAGGCCACCAGGTGGTGCGGGAGTTTGCGGATGAATCCCACCGTATCGGTCATCACCGCCCGCTGGTTCTCGCCGAGATCCACTTCGCGTGACAGCGTGTCGAGCGTGGCGAAGAGGCGATCCTCGACGAACACGTCGCGGTCACGGCTCAGGCCTCGAAGGACCGACGATTTTCCAGCGTTCGTGTAGCCGATCAGCGCGGCCTTGAACGCCTGGCGTCGCGACTGGCGCTGCACCTCGCGCGACCGCTTCACCTCGACCATGCGCTCCTTCAGCACGCGAATGCGGTGCCCGATGAGCCGGCGGTCAGTCTCCAGCTGTGTCTCGCCCGGCCCGCGCAACCCGATGCCGCCGCGCATCTTCTCCAGGTGGGACCACATCCTCGTCAGGCGCGGGAGCATATACTCGAGTTGCGCCAACTCCACCTGCATTCTCGCCTCTCGACTGCGCGCACGCGTGGCAAAGATGTCGAGAATCACTTCGGCGCGGTCCATGACCCTGCAACCGGTGGCATCCTCGATGTTCTTGCCCTGGCTCGGCGACAACTCGTCATCGAAGATGACAAGCGTAACGTCGTCCGCGGCGATCCGGTCGCGAAGCTCATCGACCTTTCCCTTCCCCAGATACGTGGCGGGGTTGGGACGGTCGATCTGCTGGGTCAACGATCCGACAACCTGGGCGCCGGCGGTGTCGGCCAGGCGCTGCAGCTCGAGCAGATGCTCGTCGAGGTGATGCTTTGCATTCGACCGCTTCAGCGGCGCGCCCACCAGCAACGCGCGCTCAACGGGCGGCGAAAGATCAATGACGTCTCGTGCGATGGGAGCGGGGATTAATGGCTGAGTGCTGCTTACTGCTTTCTGCTTGCTGGTGCTGGTGCTGGGCGTTCAACTCTGAGCACTGAGCTCCTGTCTTATCGCATGGTCGTCAATCTGCCCTTCCCGGAATATGGTCGAGTGAAGTTCCCGATTGGCGTGCCCACCGTGATCTCTCCGCTGACCGTGTACTGGACGCTTCCCGTCTGGATCAACTGGCGGCCGGCCTGTCCGACTCCTGCGTACGTGAATGACAATGGCAGTCGCACCGTCGTCGAATCGCCCTCCTGTACAGTGAACCGATCGCTCAAGGTACCGTTTCCAAACGGCAGCGAGTCGACATTGATCCTGTAAGTAAGGCCAGTTCCATCGAGCCTGAAGCTATTCGGGTTGTAGACGCTCAGGACGACTTCCAGGCTTCCGCCTGAGATGCCCAGCCCTGTAATGACGGCGTCCTTGTAGGTGACAACCGGATCGCGAAACGACGCGCGACCCAGCGAGGCACACGCCGTCGCCACCACCGCCAGCAGAGCGAGTGTGATGCGCTTCATTCCATTTTCTCCTCGTCCCTGGTTCGACCGCCCTCGTCAGGCGGTGTGTCACGGGAGCGTTCCCGCAGGTCGCGCCACCAGGCCATCCGTTTCGCTATATCGCGCTCGAAGCCGAAGGTGCCGGGCTGGTAGAACGTCGATCCCTCCAGTGCGTCGGGCAGGTAGCGTTGTGGCAGGTACGCGTCCGGAACGTCGTGGGCATACTGGTACCCTCTGCCGTAACCCAGTTCCTTCATCAACTGAGTCGGCGCATTCCGAATATGCAGCGGCACACCTTCAGCGGGATACTCCCGGGCCGCCTCCAGTGCGGCGCCCCAGGCCACGTACACCCGATTGCTTTTCGGCGCCGTCGCCAGATATACGGCCGCTTCGGCAAGGGCGAGCTCTCCCTCGGGTGACCCGAGCGCGTGAAACGCATCCCGCGCCGCCAGGGCAACCCGCAGCGCCTGTGGATCCGCGAGGCCCACGTCTTCCGACGCGAACCGGATGGTCCGCCGCGCGACGTACATCGGATCCTCGCCGCCGTCGATCATGCGCGCCAGCCAGTACAGGGCGCCCTGCGGGTCGCTGCCCCGCAGCGCTTTGTGGTAAGCGGAAATGAGGTTGAAGTGTTCCTCGCCCGACTTGTCGTACCGCGCGACGCGGCGCTGCATGGCGTCGCGCAGGACTTCCACGGTGAGTGTCGCTCCGCGCCCCGTATGTTCCGCGGCGGCTTCCAGCACATTGAGTGCTCGGCGCGCGTCCCCGTCCGACTCGACGGCCAGCCATCGTAATGCGTCATCCGTCGCGATGAGCGACATCGCCCCCAGGCCACGCTCCGCGTCGGTCATCGCCCGCCGCAGCACGACAACGATGTCATCAGGACTCAGCGGCTCGAGCACCACCACGCGCGCTCGAGACAGAAGGGCGCCGTTCAACTCGAACGACGGGTTCTCCGTCGTCGCGCCGATCAAAGTCACGGTCCCCGTTTCAACGGCCGGCAGAAATGCGTCCTGCTGCGCCCGGTTGAATCGATGGATCTCGTCGACGAACAGAATCGTGCCACGTCCCATTTCCAGCCGCCGTGCCGCCTCGCCGATGATCTCGCGCACCCGGGGCACGCCCTCGGTGACGGCCGAGAACGGAACGAATTCCCGATCGGTGAACTGCGCCACGAGATGGCCGAGGGTTGTCTTCCCGCTGCCCGGCGGCCCCCAGAGAATGAGCGATCCAACAGTCCCACGCTCGATCGCATCGCGCAGCGGTTTCCCCGGACCGAGAATCGCTGCCTGGCCCACGAACTCGTCGAGAGAGGTCGGGCGCATGCGCGCGGCAAGCGGCGCCGCCGACGCCGCTCCTCTGAACAGCGATCCAGTCGCTTGGTCGCGGCGGCTCGGCATGTCAGCGCAGCATCGCGTTCGCGGCCGCAAACAGTCCGCACCCGCCAAAGAAGTACAGGGCCAGTGACCACCCCCGCTTCGCCTGAAACTCGGGCACGAGGTTCGATGCGGCAACATAGAGGGTGACCCCCGCCGCCAGCGGAAGGCCGTGTGTGGCCAGCGGCCTGACCAAGTCCGTGGCCAGGACGCCGAGCAGCGTCGTCAGGCCTAACGCGCCGGCGGCCGCGACGGCGATCCGGGGCGGCTGACCCGCGGCGAGGAACAGACTCGCTATGGCCAGGCCCTCGGGCAGCTTGTGCAGCACCACGGCGATGAACACGAGGACACCGAGCTCGCGGCCGACCGTGAAGCCGGCGGCGATGGCGACGCCGTCCACGAACGTGTGCATCAACAGTCCGGCCAGGGCCGATATGCTGATCGCCGTGGTGACGCGGTGCGTCTCCTCTCCGAAGTGGAAGTGCGTGGTGAGCGTGTGTTGGGTGAAGTGCACGGCGAGGTACCCCGCCAGCATGATGACCGGCGCCGACGTGCCTCCCCGCGCCAGCGCCTCGGGCACGAGCTGCGTGAGCGCCACGGAGATCATGAATCCGGCCGCAATCGCGATGAGGGCTTCGAGCAGGCGCATACCGCGCCGGGCTCGTCCGGCCACCGCGAGCGCGCCGGCCACGTTCGCCAGCGCCGACAGCAAGGCGTAAACGAGCGGACTCACCGCGTCGCTCCTTCACTCGACGATCGGGCCAGGGCCAACAGCGTGTCACGCTGGTTCTTCGATGGATCGCTGACGACGACCTCGAGCAGGCGGCGCAATGTTGCGCCGATAGCTGGTCCGGCGGGAATGCCGAGTTCCATGAGATCGCTTCCATCGACGGCCAGGTCGCCAATCGACAGTGGATCGCGCCAAGCAATCCTGGTCCCTCGGCGATAGATCGAGGCGACTTCCCGCAACGCACTCGAATTGGCTTCGGCGCTCCACCGGGCGGTCGCCACTCGAATGAAGTCGCCGAGGTAGGTGCGACCAATGGCGGCGGCCCATTTCCGGAGCGCGGCATCGGTCACGTTGGCACTCGATGCTGCGTCGCGAATCGATTCCCCCAGTTCCGTCCAGCATTCGACCTGATGCGTGACCCAGTCGGTTTCCTTGTTCGAGGCTCGCAGTCCCTCCAGCGTCCGTCGCACGTCTGCCGGTGTGAGGTCGAGAAAGAGCGTCGCCAGGCGATTTCGACTGCGAGACTGCGCTAGCTCGGGTCGCCTGGTCGCGTCGGGCGTTCCGATGAAGTCAGGCGCCGTGAGGGCAACCTCGGGAACCGCGGACAGTTCGGGGATGAGTGACGCGATGGCGCCCGAGCGACGCCAGAGCTTGAGCGAGCGCGACGGCAGGCGTACCTGGTCCATGGTCTTCTCTATTTCCTGCCGCACCCGCTCGCGGGACAGCCGCGGCAGGAACGGCGCCGATTCGACGATGGCATCCCAGGTCGCCGAATCGATTTCGAAGTCGAACCGGCCCGCGAAGCGAAGCGCCCGCAACGCGCGTAACCGGTCCTCGACCATCCGGGCCCGCGGCTCTCCCACCGCGCGCACGACGCGCCGTTTCAGGTCCTCCTGGCCGCCAAAGGGGTCCCGCAACTCGCCGGTCGCGGGCGAGAATGCGATGGCGTTTATCGTAAAGTCGCGGCGGGCCAGGTCTTCGTCGAGCGCGGCCCCGAACTCCACAATGGCATGCCGGCCGTCGTGCCTGACATCCCTGCGAAACGTGGTGACTTCATGCATGACCCCAGCGCGATCGAGCACGCCAACCGTGCCGAACTCGATACCGTGCGGCACCGTGCGATCGAACAGCGAGCGGACCTGAGACGGTGTTGCAGCCGTGGCCAGGTCCCAGTCGGCGTGCGCCTGGTCGAGCAGGGCGTCCCGGACTGCCCCGCCGACGCACCACGTCTCGAACCCGGCGTCCGTCAACCGCGCCGCAATGCGTCGCACGGCGGGCGGGGGGTTCAGGCGCTGGCTTCCGCTCGCGCCGGCGCGTGCGGTCACCAACCAGCCTCGTCAGACATGCGCCTGCTCATCCTGCGCATCATCCGCACAGCACGCTCCCGCCATTCACGTTCAGGATCTCGCCCGTGATATGGCGTGCCCCGTTGGTGCAGAGGAACACGATGGGCGCCGCGATGTCGGCGGCGGTTGCGATGCGCCCCACCGGGATCGTCCCCGCGATCCGTTCGCGGCCCCCGGCGGCAAACGGATCCGCGCACATCTCGGTGTCGACCCAGCCCGGCGCCACGCTGTTCACCGTGATGCCGCGTTGTGCCACCTCGATGGCGACGGATTTCACGAACGAGATCATGGCTCCCTTGGAGGCGGCGTAGTCGGCATGCATCGCCTCGCCTCGTTGTCCGGCCGTGCTCGACACGAGCACCACGCGTCCGCCGTCACCCATGACGCGCAGGACCGCGCGGGTCGAGTAGAACATGCCATCCACGTTTTCGGCCATGGTTCGCGACCAGCGCTCGTCAGACATGGCACGAACCGCGGCCTCCTCGGATGGCCAGATCCCGGCGTTTCCGACGAAGATGTCCACGCCTCCCCAATCCGACGCGATGCGCTGCGTGATCGCGTCCACGTTTCCCCGGTCGGACAGTTCCGCGCGGTGGACGGAAGACCGTCGCCCGAGGGCGGCGACTTCGGCGGCCACAGCCTCGGCGTCGGCTTGGCGCGTTCGATAGGTCAGCGCGACGTCCGCTCCCCGCCGCGCCAGCAGCCGAACGGTGGCGGCCCCGATGCCGCGTGATCCGCCGGTGACGAGTGCGCGGCGCCCCGTCAGGTCGAACAGTGAGTCTTCAGGCATCGCGTTCCGCCAGTTCACAGATCACGTGCTGGATGATGAGATGCAGTTCCTGGGCGCGATCGGTGCGGTCGGTCGGCACCACGATCGCCACGTCCGCCAGCGGGCGGACGGCGCCGCCGTCACGCGCCGTGAGCGCCAGCACCCTGGCCCCCTTTCCGCGCGCCGCCTCGGCCGCGCGAACCACGTTAGGCGAATTCCCGCTGGTCGAGTGCACCACCAGCAGGTCGCCGGCCCGCACCAGGGCCTCGACCTGCCGCGAGAAGACCTGGTCGAACCCGAAGTCGTTGCCCGCCGCCGTGAGGAGCGACGAGTCGGTCGTCAGGGCGACCGCGGGCAGCGCGCGACGGTTCCGCATGTAGCGAACGACGTACTCGGTAGCGATGTGCTGCGCATCCGCCGCGCTGCCTCCGTTGCCGCAGAAGAAGAGCGTGCCACCCTGGGCGAGAGTCTGCTGCACGAGCGCCGCCGCCGCCGCGATCTCGCTCGGCAGCGCCTCGGCAGACAGCTCGGCCAGTCGCGCCAGCTCGCGCAACCGTGTGACCGCGAGCTCCCTGGCTACGCCCGCATCCACAGTCATCGGGTATTCCTCATTGAGACGGCCCTTCCACCGGCGCACGCCGCGAAGGATGGAAGATGAGTTCGCGAAGGCGATCGAACATCCCTCGTTGAAACGAAACGGGTGACACGGGTCGCAGAGAGCCGCCGGCCAGCAGGAGCGCCGGGTTCTCACGCATGAGGATTCCGGCCTGAGCATCGGCGCCAATCTCGCTCATCCACAGCAGCACCGTCGCGAGGCTGCGCCGGTCGCCATGATTGTCGCTGGCGATGATGTCCACCTGCCCCGCACCCAGCATCGCACGGCCAAACTCCGTCATGGGTCCTCCGCCCAGCAGCCCCATGGCATCACACTGGATGACGGCGCCCAGCTCGCGCCACGTGGCGATGGTCTCCGTGGTGCATCCGTGATACCGCTCCGGGTGCGCCACGACTGGAACCAGCCCCTGCGACCGGACGCGCAGCAGTTGCTCCGTGGCGTCTGGTGGCAGACCTCGACGAGGGAACTCCACGAGGCGCGCGCGCGATCCAGCCAGGCCCAGGCGCGCGTCCGAGACGTCGAACGCGCCGGTGTCGAGCATGATCTCGAAGCCGGCATGCAACGTCAAGCCGGCGGGGGCGCGCCCGCGCAGCGACGCCAGCAGCTCCGCATGATGCTCGAACGGCGCCTCTCCGGCGCGTGAGGCATTGAGGTGCGGAGTGCAGACGATTCCTCGCACCCCCTCGCCGAACAGCCGCGCGATCACCATGGCCGAATGATCGGCGTTAGGCGATCCGTCGTCGACGCCCGGCAGCAGATGCGTGTGGATGTCGATCACGTGGCCGACGCACCGGACAAGCGGGACATGGCGCGCGCCGAGAGCCCGGGAATGCTGTCCGGCGCCTGGGCCGCTGACTCGAACGCGTACGTCACGAGCGCATCCACCGCCAGGAGGTCCAGGGCGGTTGCGCGGTCCCCGGCGCCTGCCCGCGACAGCCGGGCCAGGGCAACTTCGGCGGCGGCGAGCAGCGACCCGGCCAGATCGTCGGGTTGCTCCGGCACCGCAAGCGCCAACGCTTCGACGCGCTCACGCAGCACCCGCGGAGGGGACGGCTCGCGATGCGCCAGCCAGTCCCGGACGGTCACGAGACCCGCGAGAGATGGTCGCGCAACACGCGCTCCAGGGCAGCAAGCGCGTCAGGCAGCCGGCCACCATCGGGAATCCCCGCCAGTGCCATGTGCGGCTTGCCACCGCCGCGTCCACCGGCCACGGCCGCCAGCTCCCGGACGACCTCGTCGGCCCGCACGCCGCGTCCCCGGGCGTCGTCCGTCACCACCACCAGCAGCGCCGATTTATGATCGTCGAACGTGGCGCCAAGCGCGGCGACGAGCGGGCCCTGGTGCTCACGCACCGCGTCACCGAGCGCCTGGAGAGACTTTGCATCGGCCGCCTTGACGACGGATGACACGGCACGGACTCCGTCCACCGGGAAAGCGGCGTCGACCAGACGGCGCACTTCGTCGGTCCCGCCGCGCATCGCCTCCTCGAGCCGCTTCTCGAGCGCGCGCCGCTCGTCCATGAGCGACTGTGCCTTTTTCACCAGCGTGTCGGGCGTGGCCTTCAGAACTTCCGCCGCCTGACGAAGCTGCTGTTCACGTTCGCGCAGGATCGTGTACGCGCGCTGGCCGGTCGCGGCCTCGATACGGCGTATTCCTGAGGCGACGCCGGTTTCCGAGAGGATATGGAAGAGGGCGATCTCACTGGTATTCCGTACGTGCGTGCCACCACACAACTCGACAGAGAGTCCCGGAATCGTGATTACCCGAACCACGTCTCCGTATTTCTCGCCGAACAGTGCCATGGCGCCTGCCGCCACCGCCTCCTGGTAAGGCTTTTCTTCCTTTACCACCTCCCTGGCGGCCCAGATGCCACGATTCACGCGCGACTCGATTTCAGCGAGAGCCGCTTCCTTCACTGGCCCGTGATGCGTGAAGTCGAAGCGGAGGCGGTCTGGCGCGACGAGCGATCCGGCCTGATGCACGTGCTCCCCCAGCACTTCACGGAGCGCGGCGTGCAGGAGGTGCGTGGCCGTGTGATTGCGCTCAGTGTCCTTCCGGCGATCGCTCGGCACACGTGCGACGGCCCTTCCGAAAGCGACGGTACCGGTCACACGGCCTAACGCCGCAGTACGCCCATCGACCTTCCGGACGTTGTCGACGTCCACGCGCCAGCTGTCACCGACAATCTCACCACCATCGGAGACCTGGCCGCCGGATTCGGCGTAGAACGGCGTTTCGCGCAGCAGGATGGCCACGCGTCCCTCGCCCAATTGGCGAACCGCAGTGACCTGTGTTTCGATCTCCACCGTGTCGTAGCCGACGAATTGCGTTTCCGGCCAGGTGTCCTTGAAGGTGAGCTTACCTGTCGCCCTGGCCGGAGTGCCCCTCCCGGTTCCGCGCAGGGACACTTCCCAAGCTGATACATCGGCGAGTTCATCGACCGCAACGCCGATCTTCTTCGACCTCCGCTCTTCCTGCGATAGCTCCCGTTGCCGGCCGAGCGCCGTCTCGAAACCGACGATGTCGACGGTGTAACCGCGCTCGCGCGCCATCAATTCGGTGAGATCGATCGGGAATCCGAACGTGTCGTAGAGTCGGAAGGCGTCTTCGCCGCTGATTGTGCCTCGGACGACATCCTGCCCCGCGATCAGCGGTCCTTTTACGGCCGCGGCAAGTTCAGGCCCAAAGGGCTTCCCCATTCTCTTCATGGGTGCAACTTCGTCAAACCGCTTCATGCCCCCGTCGATCGTCGTCAGGAAGCGTTCTTCCTCGGCGCGCGTGGTCTCGGAAATGTGCGCCGCTTTCTGTCGCAGCTCCGGATACACGTCACCCAGCGACTCAATGACCACCGGTACCACGTGGACGAGAGTCGCCTCGCGCTGTCCCATTAGCCATGCGTGCCGCACGGCGCGACGAAGGATCCGCCGGAGCACGTATCCGCGGCCTTCGTTTGACGGAAGCACTCCATCGGCAAGAAGGAACGCGACCGCTCTGGCATGATCGGCGATGACGCGGAAGGACGCCGGGTCGATGACCAATCGGTCCTCCCGAGTCCTTGGTCCCCAGGTCTTTAGGCCGCGACCCATGTTGGTCCCCGGTCTTTGAACGCTCCGCGATTGTTCTTGCGGTGAATCGCTTTCGCGGCCGAGGTACTTCCAGTCAACCACTTTCTCGATTCGGGAAATGAGCTTCTCGAAATGCGCGGCGTGGAAATTGTTCGTCACGCCCTGCATGACGGCGGCAATCCGATCGAGCCCGGCGCCGGTATCGACGGAGGGCTTCGGGAGTGGAACGAGCGTCCCGTCAGCCTGCCGGTCGAACTGCATGAACACGAGATTCCAGATCTCGAGGAACCGGCCGGCCTCGGCACCCTCGTAAAACGCGTCTGTCGAGAACTCCTTGCGACCAAGGTCGGTCCACTCGCCGGTCGCCCCCTTGGGGAACGCCCAGTCCTTCGTCAGGTGTGCGAGGTCGACATACATCTCCGAACAGGGGCCGCATGGACCGGTGTCCGCCATCTGCCAGAAGTTGTCCTTTTCGCTCAGGCCGTAGATGCGCGAATCGGGAAGGCCGGCGATCTCGCGCCACAACGAGCGCGCTTCATCGTCCTCGCGAAACACCGAGATGCGAATGTGCTCCGCCGGGATCCCGAGGTTGCCTGCATCGCGAGCCCCGGTGACCCACTCCCAGGCGAAACGGATCGCGTCGCGCTTGAAGTAGTCGCCAAACGAGAAGTTCCCGAGCATCTCGAAGAACGTGTGGTGCCGATAGGTGTGGCCCACCTGCTCGAGATCGTTGTGCTTGCCGCCGGCACGGACGCACTTCTGCGCGGTCACCGCCCGGCGCCCGTAATCCGTGTCCTCCATCCCCAGGAAAACCTTCTTGAACTGCACCATGCCGGCGTTCGTGAACAGCAGGGTCGGGTCGTCGCCGGGGACCAGCGACGAACTCGGCCTCACGGCATGACCGTGTCGCTCGAAATACCTGAGGAACCGCGTGCGGATTTCCGAGGCATGCATAAGCCCCAAATATAAGCCGGTTCGAGACCTCCTACGGCTCGAGGACTTCCTTGAGGACGCGCCTTACAACGTCGTTCTCGTAGCCGCGGCGGGCGAGGAATGCATAGAGGCGCTGCCGTCGAGCGCCCGGATCAAGTGAGCCGAGGGCGCGCACACGCCTTTGCGCCGCCGCGAGTGCCGCACCGTGTTCGTCGAGATCGACTTCCGCCAGCGTGGCGTCGATGGCTTCCTCGGCCACATCCGCCGCCACGCCTCGCTGCCGAAGCACGGTGATCACCCGGCGACGCGACACGCCGCCAGAGAGCACCTTCGACCGCGCCACCTGCCGTGCATACGCGGCGTCGTCGACGAAGCCCTGAGCAAGCAGTCGCTCGATTGCCCACGAGATCTCCGCATCCGGGGCGCCCGCACGACGCAGGCGAATGCGCAGGTCACGCGACGACCTGGCCCGCACCGCCAGAAGATCCAGAGCCTTGTCCAGTACGACGGTACGGCCAACCGCCGTCAGGACCTCGTCGGCCTCCTCGCGTGACAAGGACCGTCCCTCGCGGATGCCCTGGTCCGCGACGAAGTCGAGAGTAAGGTCGCCGAGGGTGACGCCACTGATCGCCACCCGCAGTCGCCCGGGGTGATTGGGCACTTCGGCAAGGTCAGTGATGACCAGGGGATCGGTGAGTGTCCCCAGATCGAAGTCGCCCACGATCAGCCTGGCGGGTCCCCGCCGCTGACGCTCCTTCATCTGATCGCGGTTGGGAGGTACTCGTTCGACGGACACACGTTCGCCCTCAACGAGAAGAGGCCGAAGGGAAGCTCACTGATAAAAGTGGTGTACCGGGCACCAACTTTCTCAGAGAACGACCCTCCGGCCACAACTGCTCACCGGAAGACAAGACGGCTCGACCGGCTACTCGTCCGCAGCCTCCTGTTCGGGAGTCGTCGCGAGCGGCCGAATGCCGAGCACGGTCTTCACCTTCTCCTCGATCTCGGCCTGCATGACCGGGTTGTCCTTCAGGAACAGCTTTGCGTTCTCGCGTCCCTGTCCGATACGCTGGCCATTGTAGCTGTACCAGGCGCCCGACTTCTCGATGATGTTCGATTCGGAACCGATGTCGACCAGCAAGCCGACATGGCTGATGCCTTCGGCGTACATGATGTCGAACTCGGCCTGCTTGAACGGGGGCGCAACCTTGTTCTTGACCACCTTCACGCGGACCTGTGATCCGATGACCTCTTCCTTGTCCTTCACCGCGCCAAGTCGCCGGATGTCGAGCCGGACGGACGCGTAGAACTTCAACGCCTTGCCGCCGGTGGTCGTCTCGGGGTTGCCGAACATGACCCCGATCTTTTCGCGAAGCTGGTTGATGAAGACCACGGACGTGCGCGACCGGGCAATGGCGCCCGTGAGCTTGCGGAGCGCCTGACTCATGAGGCGCGCCTGCAGGCCCACGTGCGAATCTCCCATTTCTCCTTCGATCTCTGCCTTGGGCACCAGTGCGGCGACGGAGTCGATGACGACGATGTCCACGGCGCCCGAGCGCACGAGGATCTCGCAGATCTCGAGCGCCTGCTCACCGGTGTCGGGCTGCGACACCAACAGGTTCTGCACGTCGACGCCCAGCTTCTTGGCGTACTCCACGTCGAGTGCGTGCTCGGCGTCGATGAACGCCGCCACTCCACCGGAACGCTGCGCGTTCGCTACGACATGGAGGCACAACGTGGTCTTCCCGCTCGATTCCGGCCCGAAGATCTCGGTCACGCGCCCGCGCGGGATTCCACCCACGCCGATGGCTGCGTCGAGATTGATGGCGCCAGTGGGAATCGCATCCACTCGAACACGCGCCGAATCGGCGCCCATCCTCATGATCGACCCCTTTCCGCAGCTCTTCTCGATCTGCGCGATGGCCAGATTCAACGCCTTTTTCCGATCTTCTTGCACCGCCGTCACGCCCATGCTGCACCCGCTGTCGTGTGTGGTAGGACTCTGGCCACGCGGCAATCTATCCGGTGGCTGGAAACGCTCGATACCCCGAAGAAACAGCGAACAAACTCCCGAACAAAGTACGAAGCTGCCATGGCGGTTTCAAGCGCTTCCGTGGATAAGAAACGCGTTTTCCACATGCCTGACCCGGACCCGCTGGCCCGAAACGAGCACCCCGATGACGTCGAACCGATAGACCTCGCCAGGTCGCCCATGCCGGTCGATCCAGGTGAAGGCGGACCGGACCAACTCATTCCGCTTCTTCCAGTTGACCGCCTCCACCGGATCGCCAAAATCAGCCCCCATTCTGGCCTTTACTTCCACGAAAGCGACCAGCTCGTCGCGCTGGGCGATCAGGTCGATGTCGCGGTGGCCGGACCGGTAGCGCCGTTGCAGGACTTTCCAGCCACGGGCCTGCAGCCATCGCTCCGCTACCCGCTCGCCCTGCAGCCCGAACTGCATTGTCTGCTTCGACACGGGGCGAACCTATTGTCGCGGGTCAGCGGGTGCGTCACCCTCTCAACGCGTTACCCAGCAATTCCACGCAAGCGCAGAGCGCAAAGCGCAGAGCGATGGAAGTCAGCGGCCTTGGCGCTTTGCGCTCTGCACCCGGCGCTATTCGGGCCCGGCGATCCGGTCGAGATCATCCAACCCCATCAGAATCTCCCGCGGTTTCGACCCGTTAGGCGGCCCCAGCACACCCGCGGCATGCAGCTGGTCGATGATCCGCGCGGCACGGCCGTAACCGATCCCGAGTCGCCGCTGCAGGAGCGACGTCGACCCCAGCTGGTGCTGGATGCACACTTCGGCGGCGCGCCGGAACTCGGGATCGCGCTTCCCCGCCGGCACGACATCGTCGTCGTCCGGTTCCGCCTCGAGTGCCTCGCGGTCGCGCACGACCCGCAGGATGTCCGGCTCGTCACCGCCATCTGTCGCCAGCCCGGTCGAGGCCAGCGCGGCCCGCCGCGCCGAGCGCCGGTCGTCGAACCAGGCCATCAGCCGCTCGGTGTCTTCGCCGGGAATGAACGCGCCCTGGATCCGCTGCGGCTCCGACTTCCCCGGCGGGATGAACAGCATGTCGCCGTTGCCTAACAACGCCTCGGCGCCGATGCCGTCGATGATCGTGCGGCTGTCCACCTGCGACGCCACGCGGAACGCGATCCGGCTGGGGAAGTTCGCCTTGATGAGCCCCGTGATCACGTTCACGCTGGGACGCTGCGTGGCGAGGATGATATGAATCCCGATCGCCCGCGCTTTCTGCGCCAGCATGGCGAGCGGCGTTTCCACTTCCCCCTGCACCGTCATCATGAGGTCCGCCATCTCGTCGATCACGATCACGATGTAGGGCTGGACTCCGTCTCGATACGTGCGGTCCTCGAACGCGACCTCGGCGTTCTTCGGAACCACCAGCGGAGCGCCATCCAGCACCCGCTTGTTGAACTCCTGGATGTTGCGCGCCCCGTTGGCGGCCAGCAGGTGATACCGATCGTGCATTTCCATCACCGCCCACTTGAGCAGCGATGCCGCGTCGCGGTTGTCCGTGACAACGCGATACCGCAGGTGCGGGAGCCGGTTGTACACCGACAGCTCGACCATCTTGGGATCGACCATCAGGAATCGCAGCGTCTCCGGCGTGTGCCGGTACACGAGGCTCGTGATGATCGTGTTCACGCAGACGGATTTCCCCGAACCGGTCGCGCCCGCGATGAGCAGGTGGGGCATGCGCGCCAGGTCGGCCACCACCGGGCGACCTTCGAGGTCCTCGCCTAACGCGATCGGCAGCGAAGCCCGCAGCGACTGGAACTCCCGCGATTCGATCAGCTTGCGGAACCAGACCAGTTCGGCCGTCGGATTGGGGACTTCCACCCCGACCGCGCCCCGCCCCGGAATCGGCGCCACGACCCGGATGCTCTGCGCGCGCATCGCCAGCGCCAGGTCGTTCGACAGGTTGGCGAACTGGCGGACCTTGACGCCGGGCGCCGGCTCGATCTCGAACTGCGTCACCACCGGCCCGGTGGTCCGGCCCACCAACTCGCCGTCCACGCGGAAGGTCCGAAGCGCCTCCATCAACTTCAGGCCCATCTCATCAAGCTCGCGCGTGCTCTGTTCCGTGGACGTCGCGGGCGCCAGGGTCAGTAGCTCAGGCGGGGGAAGCGAGTCCTCTCCAACATCGGCGGCCACCGGGGACGCCCCGCCATCGCCATCCACATGCGGCGCGGTGCCCCTTCGCGCCCGGCGGCGATCCGCCGCTGCCGTCGTCGGCTCGACCGATGCATCCGTCGCACTTTCCACCGCTGGCATCTCCTGCGGTGGCGGTTCCAGTCGTTGCGCGAGCGTGGGGCCTTCAGGTACCGGAGCAGGTTTCCCCGGCGACGGCCCCACGATCGCCCGCACCGGATTCCATCGCAGGGTCCAGGCCATCAATGCGGACAGAAGCAGCGCCACCACGACCCAGGCGCCGACGCTACCGAAGAGTCGCTTCAGGTAGAAGGCGACGAAGCTCCCCCACAGCCCCGCCACCGAAGCCGCCTCTGGTTCTCCGCCGGCGGCGAGCCCGACGCCGATCGGCAGCAGAGCGGCCACACCGAGAAGGAAGATCATCCACGACCGATCGGGGCCGGATCCGACTCGCCCAAGCAGCCGGAGCGCGTGGACGCCGGCGGCCAGAGGAAAGAGCCATGCGGCCGGGATGCCGACGAGTCCCTGAAGCCCCTGCTTCAGGCAGCTCCCAATGGGACCGAAGATGCCGCGCATCGCCCAGCACCGTTGGTCGTCGGGCACGGGTTGGAGCAGCAGCGTTCCAGCCACGAACACCGCCAGTAACGCCAGGACGATTCCAGTCAGTTCGCGCCTGAGCGTTCCGCGCATTTCGCTATTGACCGCGACGGTCGCCGAGGCGAACCACCTGGCGATCCCGGTAAATCGGAACGACCGAGTGCGTGTCGATTCCCGCGCAATACGTCACGTCGTCGCCGAGTCCGGCCTCGATGAGTGCGCGGCCATGCTCGGAGTCTCGGAGGACTGCGAGAAGGTCCGCTCCCATTCGCCGATCGATGATCGCGGCGACGTTCGCCGCATCGCCGAGGTCGGGCTGGATTCCCCGACGCGCCACGCCTCGGACGAACCGTCCGGCGCAGACCGCATCCTCCAGCGCGAATCGGCCATTGCTGCCCGCGCACGCTATCGTCAGCGACTTGCCGGCTCGTGCGGCGGCGCGCAGCCAGGCCAGCGCAGCCGAATAATTCGCGAAGGAGCCCACCAGGACCTCGGGGGCGCCGGCCGTACTGGCGAGAGCGGCGGTGCCGTTGGTGGTCGTCATGACAATTGTCTTTCCGGCCACGACATCGGCGGTGAACTCGCGCGGAGAGTTCCCCAGGTCGAAACCGGGAATCGGGGCCATCTTCCGCTCACCAGCCAGCAAGACCTCACTGCGCTCGAGCGAACGGGCGCGCATGATTGCCTCGTCGACTCCCTGCATGGGAATGACCGCCCGGGCCCCATTGCTGAGCGCGGCCGCAATGGACGTCGAAGCCCGCAGCACGTCGATGACGAGCACCACGCGGTCGTGAAGGTCGGCCGGGCCTGTGGAGCTACCGATGAAGTGAACGTCGATCCGCACCCTACCCCGGTTCTTTGAACAGCCCTGTTTCTCGCTCGAGGAATTTCGTGTCGACCACGCCGCGCTGGAACGCTTCGTGTGACAGCACGCGTCCAAGGAACGAGGTGGTGGTGGTCACGCCTTCGATGATAAAGGAATCGAGGGCGATCTGCATCCTGCGGATGGCTTCCGGGCGATCACGCCCCTGGACGATGAGCTTGGCCAGCAGCGAGTCGTAGAAGGGCGGCACCGTATAGCCGGCATAGACGTGCGTGTCCAGACGGACGCCCGGTCCGCCGGGCGGGTGGAAGGCGTCAATGCGTCCCGGAGACGGCTGGAAGCTCCGGGCGGGATCCTCGGCGTTGATCCGGCATTCGATGACGTGACCGCGCAGCGGCGGCAGTTCTGTCACGGACAGCTCCTCACCCGCGGCGACGCGGATCTGTTCCTTCACCAGGTCGATCCCGGTCAACATTTCCGTCACCGGATGTTCGACCTGGATCCGCGTGTTCATCTCCATGAAGTAGTACGATCCGTCCTCGTCGAGCAGCATCTCGATCGTTCCCGCGCCCACGTAGTCGATCGCCTTGGCGCCGCGCACGGCGTCCTCGCCCATGCGCGCGCGGAGCTCCGGAGTAACCGCGGGACTTGGCGCCTCCTCGATCAGCTTCTGGTGGCGGCGTTGGATCGAGCAGTCGCGCTCGCCCAGGTGCAGCACGTGGCCATGCTGGTCGCCGAGTATCTGGAATTCGATATGGCGAGGGCGTGACAGGTACTTCTCGACGTACACTGCGTCGTTGCTGAACGCGGAGAGCGCCTCGGAGCGGGCGAGGGAGAAGGAACGGGCAAACTCGTCCTCGCCTTTCGCGACGCGCATGCCTCTGCCGCCGCCACCAGCCGCCGCCTTGATGATGACGGGGAATCCGATCTCGCGTGAGAACTCGAGCGCCGCTTCCACGTCTTCCACCGGACCGGGCGTGCCCGGAACGATCGGAACGCCAACGTCCTGCATGGCCTTGCGGGCCGCCGCCTTGTCGCCCATCACACGGATCTGCGCCGCCGTCGGTCCGATGAACGTGATGTTGGAGGCCTCGCACGTCTCGGCGAACTCCGCGTTCTCGGCCAGGAATCCATAGCCGGGATGAATGGCATCCGCGCCGGTGATTTCCGCGGCGGCGATGATGCGGGAAATCCGGAGGTACGATTCCCTGGCCGGCGCCGGGCCGATGCAGACATCATCGTCGGCGAAGCGGACGTGCAGGGATTCGCGATCCGCCTCCGAGTAGATCGCGACCGTCTCGATGTCGAGTTCCTTGCATGCGCGAATCACGCGCAGCGCGATCTCGCCGCGGTTGGCGACCAGGACCTTCTTGAACATGTCTTCCCGACTCCGGCCTTACGTGGCCGATGGCTTCTGGAATCCGTCCCAGCTCGTGTCGCTGGATGCCGCCACACCCTGAACGCGAAGCGCGAACTCGCTCGGATTGCTCGCGTGGAACAGCGCGCTGTCGTAAGAGATGACACCCTGCGAGTACCACGCCATCAGTGATTGGTCGAAGGTCTGCATGCCGTACTGGACGGTGCCTTCTCGAATGAGGTCGGGGATGTTCAGGGTCTTGTTGAGGTCGCGGATCTGTTCGCGGACGGCCGCCGTGTTGATCAGGACCTCGCAAGCAGGCACACGACCGGGCCGGTCGCTTCGCGGAACAAGGCGCATCGAGATCACCGCCGCGAGAGCGCTCGACAGCGCATATCGCACCTCGTTCTGCTGGTGCGGCGGATAGAACGACAGGATGCGGTTGATGGTCTGAGTCGCATCGGTCGTGTGGAGCGTGGAAAAGACCAGGTGACCGGTGTCGGCAGCCTTGAGCGCCGTATCCAGCGTGTCGAGGTCGCGGACTTCGCCGATCTGCACGACGTCGGGATCCTGACGGAGCACCCGGCGCAACGCCTGCGCGAAGCTACCGGTGTCCGTTCCCACTTCGCGCTGATTGATGTGACACTTGAGGTCGCGGTGAAGGAACTCGATCGGATCCTCGATCGTGATCACGTTCGCGTAGCGCCGCTCGTTGATGAGCTGGATGATCGACGCCAGCGTGGTGGACTTGCCGGACCCTGTCACGCCTGTGACGAGGACGAGCCCGCGCGGCATGAGCGCGATCTCCTCGACCACCGGTGGCAGGTGAAGATCCTGAATCGAACGAGCCTGGTGAGGAATGGTCCGGATCGCGAAGGCGATCGTGCCGCGCTGCTGGTAGGCATTCACGCGGAATCGGCCGATGCCCGGCACGCCGGTGGCGAAGTCCGCCTCGCGATACTCCGTGAATTCCTTCACCTGCTTCGGCGACATGATCTCTTTCGCCAGCGTGCTCAGGTCCTCCGGTCGCAGGGACGGAAGTGGCAGCGGCGAAAGCTCGCCATGCACACGGAGCGTCGGCGGACGACCGACTTTGAGGTGGAGGTCGGACGCGCTCGACTGCACCATCTGCTGAAGGATGGCTTTGAAGTTGAACGGCGGCCGGGCAGCCCCCGGCGCAGCCGTTGATTCAACGCTCAGCGGATTAGCCATTCGGGTCGATTCTGAAGAGCACCTGCCCGTATTCGACTGGATGAGCGTCCTGAACGCAAACTTCTTTCACCACCCCGTCGAATTCGGACTCTATCTCGTTCATGATTTTCATGGCCTCGATGATGCACAACACCTGTCGTTTGGCGATCCTGGTGCCGGGGGTCACATAAGGTTTGGAACCAGGCTCCGGCTGGGCATAATAGGTCCCCACCATGGGTGACTTGACCTCGAGAAGGTTCGATTTGGGCGCCTCGGCCTTCGGGACCTCGGCCTCGACCACGGACGCCCCTTCCGAGGGGGTCAATCGACCGGCGGACGGAGCGATAAGTGCGGGTACCGGGACAGGGGTGGGAATCTGTACGGTGCCGCGGTGCTGAGGAGTCTTGGCAATCCGGATTTTCATCCCCTTGTCCGTCGAGATCTCGACGGAGTCGACGGATGAACCATCCAGCATTTCGATGAGCTTCTTTACGTAGCGAAGGTCGATCATTTCGTGTGGTGAGCGTCGTTCGGGCCGGTCAGTCCAGTTCGATCAGGTCGCGCGGAAAATCAGTGAGGAGTTCCGTCCCGCCGGCGGCGAGATGCACATCGTCCTCGATTCGCACACCTCCCCATCCTGGCAGGTAGACTCCCGGCTCGATGGTTACCACAGCTCCTTGAGGCAGATTCCCTTCCGCAACGCGGGATAGTCTCGGCGCTTCGTGCACCTCGATCCCGAGTCCGTGACCCAAGCCATGCCCGAACGCTTCACCGAACCCGCGGGCGGTGAGGGCGTTCCGGGCTATGGCATCGGCTTGCTGGCCGGTCATTCCCGGTGCGATCAGCGCCCGGGCGAGCTCGTTTGCTTCCTTCACCGCCTCGTAGACTTCCCGCTGCCGTGGGGACGCCCGGCCGACAACCACGGTTCGGGTGACGTCGGCGCAGTAGCCCTCGTATACGGCTCCGAAATCCAACAGCACGAAGTCCCCGTGCGCAATAGGACGAGACCCGGCTCTGGCGTGCGGCAGGGCACTCCTCGGGCCGGATGCGGCGATCGTGTCGAAGGGAAAGCCGTCCGAACCCGCATCGCGAAGACTGTGCTCGAGCAGGCCGGCGACTTCGTTTTCCGTCAGGCCGGCGCGCACCTGCGACAGGGTGCGCTCCAGCGCCGACGTCGCAATCACTCCGGCAAGCCGGATCGATTCGACTTCGCGGGGCTCCTTGCGCGCGCGGAGTCCTTCGACGAGGTCGAGCATTGGTCGCCACGTCCACCGGGCGCCGTCCTCCATCAACCGCTGAAAGTCCCGATGCAGCAGATGCGCTGATTCGAACCCGAACGCCGCCGTTCCCGGTCGCGACGCCAGTTGTTCCCAGAGTCCTTTCCAGAGGCTGGTTGTCTCGATGACGACGCGAGTTGCGGCAACGACCTCATTCGCGACTTGAGCTTCGTAACGGAAGTCAGTCAGGAACCAGGTCTCAGTCGGCGTCAGGAAGAGGAGCGCGTTCGATCCACTGAAGCCCGTCAGGTACCGGATGTTCGGCAGGCTGCACACGAGCAGCCCGTCGAGGTTGGACCCGAGCAGGAGTTCGATGAGCGCGGCTTGTCGGGCGTGCTGTGGCTCAGCCACGGCTCGTGCCGTTCCAGGCTGGTCCGCCTATGGATCGCTCCGCACTCACGACGCGCCGCTTTTGGCTGGAGCGCCTGGAACGGCCCTCGCAAGCCGGGCAGCCAACCCCCGAATCGCCAACTCGTAACCGTACGCGCCGAATCCGCAGAGGACCGCAATGGCGCCTGAAGCCAGTGCCGAGTGACGGCGCTCGGGTTCGCGCGCGAAGATGTTCGACAGATGAACCTCTACGTAGGGAATGGCGACCGCCGACAGTGCGTCGCGAACGGCGAGGCTCGTGTGAGAGTACGCGCCCGCGTTGATAATGACGCCGTCCGCCGTCCCGCGCAGCCCCTGGATGGCGTCGATGAGAGCGCCCTCATGATTCGTCTGCGTGAATTCGACGTCGACGCCAAGCTCGCGCGCCACCGCGCGCAATCGGGACTCGATGTCCGCGAGCGTCGTGGTGCCGTAGATCTCGGGCTCTCTCGTCCCGAGCAGGTTCAGATTGGGTCCGTTGAGTACCGCCAGCTTCACTTCTTGCGCAGTCCTTCGAGCCACGCCGTGAACTGTCGGATGTCAGTGCCACCCGATTCCGCGGAATCACCCTCGCCCGGCTCCGTGGGTGAGCCTGGAGGTGCATTCGGGGTAGCGTAAAACTCGTCGAGACTCACTCCCCCGCTTGCTGATCCGCCGGGCGGAACATCGCGAAAGAGGTGGTCGAGTGACAACTCCCCGTCGGCCGCGCGCGAGGGTCGCCCCGCTGGGTCCGTGAAGGCATCAGACAGCGTCGCAGCCGCCCCTTCATCGGAGGCAGGCGGTTTCGAAGCGGCAAACAGATTCGCCAGCGCAGACGCTGCCGTCGCGAACGGAACGTCCGGACCAGGGTTCGCGTCATCTGGCGGTGAGGATCCTGGCGACACCGCCGGCCGGCACGCGAGCCGCGCAAAGAACGTCCTCACCGATTGCGATGCGGCGCGATTCTCGGTCGCAGCCTCTATCGAAGGTGCCGCTTCCGGGACATCGCCCTGCTCAATCGCCTTGATGCGAAGCTGCAGCGTCTGGTCGGAGGGGGCGCGCTCAGCCAGCTGACGGTAGATCCCGAGTGCCTCATCGCGAAATCCCTGCTGCAAGTACAGCTCAGCGAGCGTCTCGGTCACAAAGGGCGCCGGCGGCGGCACCACCTCGTCAATGAAGCTCGGGGTGCGCCCGATGACCGCGTCCGCATCGGCCGGGGTGACGATCGTCGTTTCCGCTGCCGCGTAATCGCGGTCGTAGGCGCTGAAGTCCGGGGACTCGAACGCCTGAGTCTCTTCCATCGGCGACGAAGCGTCAGCCTCCGGCTCCGCCGAGGCCATGGTGACTTCGGCAGGAGGTTCGATCACAACGGCATCGACGCCGGCATTGTCCGGCGCATCGATGCTGACGTTCTCGGGTTCGAGGTGATCCATGGCTTCCGTCGCGGAGGCCATGGCAAACGAATCGACTTCGTCGTATGCGTCGACCGGGGCGGGTGCCTCGGCCACGGCCTCATGGAATTCCCCCTCCGTCGCCGTTGTATCCGCGCTCGAAGTAACGTGCGGCAGTTCGGGAGGAAGCCAGAACTCCTCAGAGCTGACTTCTGTCGTCTCGATCGACGACGCGCCTTCGACGTCATCGAACCACGAGTCGGTGACCTGATCGGGCACGCCGAGTTCCGCTGCGGCTGGCTCCTCAGTGACTTCGGCTGATTCGGCGGCGACTTCGTGAGCAGGCGATTCGTCGTACCAATCTTCCGGCGCGGCCTCGGGATCGGAGAAGTCGGCCGACGGAGTAGTCATCCAGCCCAGCTGATCATCCTCCGTGCCTTTGAACCCGTGTTCGGCGAAGAGCGCGTGGGGAGCCTCGTCCGACGGAGTCGGCGGGGCAAATTCACTCGGCGTTTCGGCCTCCGCCTCCGCGACAGGAGCCGTCTCGCCGATTCCTTCGACGTCGTAAGGAGCCTCGTAGCTGGAGGTGGCGGGCTCGAGGTCGAATCCGGACAGGTCGACCGGCGCTTGAGCCGCTGGCGGCGCGTACATCTCGTCAGGCACCGAGAACTCGACCGACGATTCAGCAGTTGGCATCGACGCCGGGAGCGCGTCCGGGGACGGCGGGAGCGCGTCCAGGTCGATCATGTCGATCGACTCGCTCGGCTCTGACGGCACAGCAGCAGCCGACGCTTCGGTCGGGGACTCGGCCCCTGCCTGGGCGACCTGTCCCGACCGTCCTTCGTCGACGAACTCCGAGGAGGGAGTCTCGTGAACAGGCTCCTCATCCTGTTCAGACTTGTATGCTGGCCCCGAGCCGCTGAAGGTCGTGTGGAATTTCGATGCAGGCGCGGGCTCCGGTTCCTTTTCGATCTCGGTGCGCACAGAAAGTGGCGTCGGTTCGCTTTCGTCGATCTCGCTGGCCGTAGCGGATGACGCACTCGGTTCTGGCGCCGGCGCCGCCGGGATGTCCTTGAGGAGCTGCGCGACTTCGCTGTTGCGCGGATCCGCATCGAGGAGCCGCTCGTACCATTGGCGCGCCATCGGGAACTCACCGTTGATCTGGGCGATCTCCCCCAGCGTACGAAGGGCGATGAGGTTCTCGGGATCGAGCTCGAGGGCCGCGGTGAAGATGTCGCGCGCCTCGTCGGCCTCTCCCGCCTCGTAAAGCGCCTGACCGAGCACGATATGACCGCTCACATGGCCCGGTTGCCCGGCGAGATGGGCACGACACACCGAGATGGCCTGCGCCGGATCGCCTGCCTTGCGAAGTTCATTCGCGAAGGGTGCGAAGTAGCGTCGTGGATTCTCCTGGAACTTCGACCGGAGTTCTTCGAGTCGCGCAATGATCATGCCAAGTCCTCAGAGACGCGGCCCGGTCTGGGCGCGCGGGTGCGGTCCGGAGTGGGACCGTTCTCCTGACGAGTGACAGATGGCAGAAGTGACACTGTAACTTGATTTTAGACGCAGATCACAAATAGCTTTCCGGGCTCACGGAAGCCCGGTTTCCCCCTCGTCCAGTCAGCCCAGGAGCTAGCGCCCGTGCTGCAGCAAATGCGGAGCGCCGCGAAGTGGATTTGGATCTTCATCGTCATCGCCTTCGTGGGCGGGTTCCTGTTCGTGGAAACGTCGGGACTGCTCGGCCGCGACCAGGTGACGACCAGTTCGGTAGTGGCGACGGTCAATGGCACAGACATCCCCTATCTCACCTGGGTCAACGTAGCTAACGCCATCGCCCAGCAGCGCGAGCAGCAGATGGGCCGCGGCCTCAATGGCGACGAACGGCGCGCTACTGAAGACCAGGCGTTCGAGCAACTTGTCACAGACATTCTCCTACAACAGGAATACCGCAAGCGCGGCATTCGTGTCAGTGACGAAGAGGTCATACAGCAGGCTCGAACCAATCCTCCTGCCGCGCTCCTCAACGACCCGACCCTCCAGACCGACGGTCGTTTCGACATCGAAAAGTACCAGAGGCTACTCGCCAGCCCACAGGCGCGGCAACAGGGCATGCTGCTCCAGCTGGAGAACTACTATCGAAACGAGATTCCCCGGCTGAAGCTCGAGTCCCAGGTCCTGGCGGACATCTACGTCTCGGATGCCAAGCTCTGGAGTGCCTATCGGGATGAGCACGACTCGGCGCAAGTCAGCTTCGTGACCTTCGACCCGAACACGATTTCAGACAGTGCCGCGACCGTCGCTGACGCCGATATCCGTCGCTACTACGACGACAACAAGAAACGCTTCGAACGCCGCGGCCGCGCGGTCGTGAGTCTCCTGGTGATTCCGCGCACCGTCAGCGCCGCGGATTCCCAGGCAGTGCGGTCACGGGTCGATAGTCTTCGCGCGGAGATCCAGCGCGGAGCGAACTTCGAGGATGTGGCAGCCCGCGAATCGGAGGACCAGTTCACGGCGACGACGGGCGGCTCGATGGGGACCCGGGGACGTGGCTCGATGGATCCGGCGATCGAGAAGGCGGCGTTTGCGCTCCGCGCGGGCGAGCTGTCTCAGCCGGTCCTGGCGACTGACGGCTACCACCTGCTCAAGGTTGACACCAAGGCGGGCGATTCGGTCAGCCTGCGGCACATCCTCCGTCGCATCGTCCAGAGTGACAGCAACGCAGTCGTCACGGACCGTCGCGCGGACGAATTGTCGCGCATCGCGGCCTCGTCCACCGAACCGCAGCGATTGGACAGTGCCGCTACGGTCCTGGGCCTGAAGGCCGAAACGGTCCAGGCGTTCGAGGGGCAGCCACTCTTCACTGGCAACGGGATGGCGGCGGGTGTGAGTGCCTGGGCCTTCGGCGGCGCCCGGCGCGGCGAGACGAGCGACTTGTTCGACACGGACGAGGGCTATTTCCTCGCGCGTCTGGATTCCCTGATTGAAGGCGGAACGGCCCCGTTTGAAGACGTGCGCGACGACATTCGCACGCTGCTCCAGCGCCGTCGCAAGGGCGAGCTCATGGCCGCGCAAGCCCGGACGTTCGCCGAACGGGCCAACGCGAGTTCCCTTGAAACAGCGGCTCAGGAACGCGACCTGACGGTGACGCGCACGAACACCTTCGCGCGCGCGACGTTCGTGCCGGGGCTCGGTCGCCTGAACGCGGCCGTGGGTGCATCGTTCGCGCTTCCCATCGGCGCGGTCTCGGAGCCCATCGTCACCGACGATGGCGTCTTCGTGCTGCGCGTGGATCGTCGGGTCGAAGCGAGCCCAGACGCATTCGAGGCGCAGAAAGCCATTCAGCGCGCGAATGCCTTACGAGTGCTGCAGGAGGCGCGGATCCGCGAGTTCATGGAGGGCCTGCGCGAAAACGCCAATATCAAGGATCGCCGCAGGCAACTGAACGCCGCCGCCCGGGCACAGTCGGCACCGCAGTAGAAGAGACAGGAGTCCCTCAACTCATCAGCCTTCGCGGCTCCACCGGCTCCTCTTCCTTGGCGCGGGTGGAAGGCGCGGCGGGATTCAGTTGGTCAGAGGGGGCCTCTTCACGGATCGCGCGATCCGCATCGCTCAATCCTCTCTTGAATTCCTTGATGCTCTTCCCGAACGAAGCGCCAATTTCGGGAAGCCGCTTTGCCCCGAACAGCAGCAGCACGGCCACGAGAATCAGCAGGATTTCCATGAAACCAAGGTTCCCGAAATTCATACGACACTCCTAGAAGAGCGATCGAGCGATGAGGTACGCGATCAGGACGCCGACGAGGCTCAGGACCGAGACATCCAGGGCGACCGGACCCAACGCGAACTTCAAGATAATCAAATCCACCTGCAGGGGTCCCACGGAGGGCTGCAGCCCGCTGGTCAGAAACTCCTTTACCGCGCCTACGGGCAGGAACCTGCGGGCCAGCAGGGTCATGAAACCACCCACGACGAAGCCTATCGACAGGACGACGCCGTGGAAGAGGGCGCGACGCCGATTCGGAGAGGCTCCCGGCTTCATGCGCGGCGCTCCATCACATAAGTGAGTGTGTCCTGCAGGGCCCGGCGCGCCGGACTGTCCGGCAGTCCCGACAGCACGTTATCGGCACGGGAAGCATACCGGTCCCCGCGTTCCCTGGCGTACTCCAAGCCACCCTCCTCGATAACGATCTCGATCACGCGCGCGATCTGCGTGTCGTCAGGCACGGCGCTGTCAAACAGCACATCCACCGCGGCGCGGGAGGTCTTCGGCATGGACCTCAGCGCGGCAATCAGCGGCAGAGTGACCTTGTGCTCCCTGAGGTCGAGCCCCGTGGGTTTCCCGACCGTTGCCGATGCTTCGGTATAGTCCAGCAGGTCGTCGACGACCTGAAACGCCATACCCAGATGCGAGCCGTACGCAGCCATGGCGTCGCGGAATCGTGCCGCGCCGCAGAGTGCCCCAACTTCGCAGGCCCCGGAGAAGAGCGCCGCAGTCTTGGCGCGGATAAGGAACTCGTAGTCCTCCTCCGAGAACCGGAGCGCGTCGAGCGCCGAGAGCTGCCTCATTTCGCCCAGCGTGAGCTCATTCGAAGCCTTGGCGAAGACACGCAATGCTTCCAGGTCGCCGAGTCGCACCAGTTCCTGCACGGCGCGCGAGTACAGGAAGTCGCCGGCAATCACGGCCACCTGGTGCGTGAATAGCGAATTGATGGTCGGCATCCCGCGACGCATTACCGAGTGATCAATCGCATCATCGTGGACGAGGGTCGCGAGGTGGATCAACTCGACCACCGCGGCATATGAGGCCGCGCGCGACTCGGCGACCCCCTCGACCTCGGACGACAGCAGGAGCAGCGTCGGGCGCAGCATCTTGCCCTTCATCAGCATCAGATGCTCGCTGACGCCGTTCAACAGCGCGCTGTCGACGGCGACGATGCGCCACATCTCCTCACCGACGCGGGCAAGCGACGCCCGTACCGGTGCCTGGATATATCCGAGAGTCACTTGTCCGGCCGGTGTTGGCCGGGCGCGAGCAGTCACTTGGTGAGGTTCCCCAGGGCGGCGACGCGCTCCGCGATGTCGCGAAACTCGATGTCGACCGCGAAGACCCGAAGATAATACGGCAGGGCTTCGGCGGGGCGACCCAGATGCTCGGTGGCGAATCCCAGGAGGTACAGGACCCCCACGAGCTGCTGGTCGTCGGTACCCGGGACTTCCGTGGCTCGCTGCAGAAGGGCCGCCGCAATCGGATACTGCTTCTTCTCCACGAAGCACTGACCCAGGGCTTCGTAGGACCGCACGCGGTGTGTGGCGCCGCGGAGCGCCTTCTGAAACTCCGCGATGGCCTCGTCGATCAGGCCCATCTCCTTGTAGGCAACGCCGAGGTCGTAGTGGGCCTCGTAGTCTTCGGCCTCGACATTCTCGGCAACGCCGCGCTTGAAGCGACGAAGCATCTCCTCAAAGTCCGCCTGCTCGTCACCGGTTGGCTTGGGATCCTCCACCTGCATGCGCGTGGACCGCACTGGTTCGGTGGTCCGCAACCACTCACCCAGATCGAAGTCCGCGTTGGTGCTGGGCGGAGTCTCATACCGAACCGGAACAGGACGGGAATGTTCAGTGCGCGCCGGTACCGCCTGCGGCGTCGGCACCCTGGGTGCGGGAGCCGGCTGTTCTTCTGCCTCTTCTTCAGGTGGACTGACCGCGGGCAATTCGGGTATCTGATGCTGAAGCTCGTCCGCGTAGTCGGCCGCGGTCTCCGCCAACTCCTCTACAACCGGATCGGCCTCAGCGACCGGCTCATCCTCTTCGAGCGGCTCGGTTTCAGCAACCGGCTCGGGTTCAGCAACCGGCTCGGGTTCAGCATCCGGCTCGGGTTCGGCAAGCGGCTCGGCTTCAGCGACCGGCTCGGCCTCCACGACCGGCTCGAACTCATCAACCGGCTCGGTCTCCGCGACCGGCTCGATCTCAGCGACCGGCTCGATCTCGGCGATCGCTGCTGGACCGTCGGGATACGCGCTCGTAGCCTCAACCCACTCAAGTTCCACGATGGCGGACGCAAGCGGGCTGACGGAAGCAGGGACGCCTTCTCCCCAATCCGGATCAGGAAGTTCGAGGCTCTCGACCGGAGTGTCCGGCGCGGGGATGTGCGGCTTCGGCACCTCAACCGCAGCTGCCGCCGGTTGAAGATCGTTCTCCAGATTCTCGTCAGACGCTGGCGGTTCAACGGCGACGCTTTCGGCCTGTTCGCGAGCGACGCCGCCCTCGATCGTTACGAGCTCGTCGGTCCACTGCCCGTGTTCTGGTCGCGCGGGAACCCCGCGAAGCCTGACGAGTTCGTCGGGCGCCAGGGTTGCCAGCGCGAATTCGGCGCGCTCATTCTGGGGATCCAGGTCGAGGACCCTGCCGTACACAGCGACCGCCTTGTCACCGGCGCCCGTGCGGAAGAGCGCATCCGCCAGCTCGAGGTACGAGTGCGCCAGTCGCGCGCGATCCCGCGATCGAACCGCGTACTCGACACGTTTCTGGTGATGCCTGACCGATGCCGGGAAGACGCCAAGGATCTCGTCGACGACTTCCTGCGCGAGATCCATGTCTCCCTGCAGCTCGAAGCCGGCCATGGCCATCTCCAGCTCGTAGAGTCCTCCGTCACGGTCACCGCTGTCGAGAAGCGCCTCACCAAGCTGGCGGCGCAGGTCCCAGTTCTCGGGCTCGAGCTCGAGGCGGTGCCGCAGATGTCCCTCGGCACCGCCTATCGAGATGGTCCCGCGTGGAGTTGGTACCACGACCTCTGGTGTCGCAGCGTCTTCGGGTTCCGGTCCGGAGTCCTCCGGACCAGCGGCTGAATCAACGAGTCCGAAGATGGGTGGAAACGCGTGCTCTTCGTCCGGGCCCGATGACCCGCCGAAACTCGGCGGCATTGCCAGGAAGTCATCCGGCACGACGTCGTCGGGCTTTTCGACGGGCGTCTCCTCGGGGTCTTCCTGGATCGGCAGGAGCGGCTCGGGGTCATCGCCAATTCCGGGCAACGGATCGTCATGCGCCTCCGCCGGCGGCGGAACCGGTATCGCGGACGCGAGCGGCTGCTGCCCAGCCTCACGAGCTGCCATGTCCGCCGCCAGGTCCGCCGCTTCATCGGCGGCTGTACGCGCGTCCTCCGCCGCGGCGGCGGACGCCGGCGAAAACGCCGGAACGACCAGGACCTCGTCAGGCGTCTCCGGCAGCTGTCCGGGGAGTGTCAGGTCATGCTCGCGATGAACCTGTTCGCGCGGCGCGTCATCGAGCTCGAGATCGGCGAATTCGACCCCTGACATCGGAGTCTGATACCGTGGCGCCTCGTCGTCACCGGCGAGTTCATCCGCCTCCACCAGGAGGTCGTTCAGGGCCTTCTCGACGGGTTCCGGAATCGTCGCGGGTTCGCTCTCGATCATGTGCGCCGGCACGATCACTTCGATGTTTGCCAGCGTGGTCCCGGTATGTGACTCCGGTCCAACAACGAGTTCTGACCCCGCCGGCGTAAGCGAGCGTGCGACCGGCGCTGTCTCAACCGGTTCTGCTTCGACAGCCGTGGACTCGAAACCCTCCGGATGCGGCGTTTCCGTTTCAGCTTCCGCTTCAGCTTCCGCTTCAGCTGGCAGAAACGTGATGGAGAGCCCGGTCAGCGCTGGAACAACGGGAGTCAGCATCGGTGCGCGCGCCGACGGCGGTTGCACCTTCGAGTTGTCTCGCGGCGTTCCTTGAGGCGCTGCGGAGTCAGACAGGTCCAGAAAGACCAGGCTCCCCGCAGCGGCGCTCTGCGGCTCGCGCCCCTCGCGTGGTGTCACCGACGGATCAATCGACCGCATGCGATCGATGGTCGCACGCGCTTCGGCCGCGCGACCTTCCGATTGCAGTTTCTGATACAGCGACTGCAGCTGCTCGAGCGCTTCCCCCTTCCGGTTCTCTTTCGACAGGAGCTCAGCGAGCACGAGCCGGACATCGTCCTGGTCCGGATACAGCGACGCGAATTCCTTCAGGGCGCGGAATGCCTCGTCGGCCATGCCGAGCTTCTGCATGCGATCCGCATACTCGAGGAAGTTCTTGCGAGCGTCGCTCTTGAATCCCTTCTTGGCGCTGATCCGCGCCAGCTTGTAGTAGACCGCTGCCCGTCCCGGCGACTGGCGGAGGATCTTGCTGCAGAGCGCAATGGCGTTGTTGAGGTATCCGCGCTCGGCGTACATGTCCACGGCGCGCTCGTAGTATCCGAGCGCTTCGGTCACGCTCCCCTTCCGCATGAGCATGTCGCCCACGCGATTGAAGAGCGGCACATCTTCGTCGCCGAGGTCCTTCCCTCCCTCGTCGAGAATCTGGACGTACACCTCGAGTGCCCGATCGAACTGCTTCTTCTGCTCGAATTCCGCCGCGCGTTTCCGCAGCCTGGCCAGGGACGCGGACATCAGGACATCCCCCCGCTCCACGCCGGACGCCCCGCTACCCAGGTTCCGGCGCACCGATGGTCGCCGTACCAGTACGGGAGTTCCCGGATGTCTTCGATGTCGAAGAGCGCGAGGTCGGCGCGATAGCCGGGTGCCAGCTGGCCGGTCTCCGCGGCCAGGTCCAACGCAGCCGCACCGTTCACGGTGGCCGCCAGCAGGGCTTCGGCCACCGACATGCGCAGCTGGCTCACCGCCAGCGTGAGGATGAGCGGGAAGTTCGGCGTCGGCGACGTGCCGGGATTGAAGTCGGTCGCCAACGCAACCACGGCGCCGTGGTCCAGGAGACCCCGGGCGGGTGCCTGGCGGTCCTTTCCGAGGAACAGGAGCGTGCCCGGAAGTAGTGTCGCCACCGTCTCCGAGTTGGCGAGCGCCCTGATGCCGTCATCGGTAATCGCGCCGAGATGGTCGGCCGAGGTGGCACGCAGCTCCGCCGCCAGCTCGGCGCCACCTGACGAGCCCAGCTCATCGGCGTGCAACTTGAGTCCGAGCCCGGCGTCTCGTGCCGCGCCGAGGATCTGCCTCGATTCGGCAACGGTGTACGCGCCCGGCTCGCAGAAGACGTCGGCGAAATGCGCGAGCCCCTGTCTCGCGACACGAGGGATCATCTCGTGCACGAGCAGGGAGATGTAGTTCGAGCGACCATCAGCAGTTGCGCGTGCCTCGAGGGGGATCTCGTGGGCGCCGAGGAAGGTCGGCACCAGCCATATTTGGACGATCGAAGACACCTTCGCGATTACATGAAGCGTCTTGAGCTCGTCCTCGACCGTAAGTCCGTATCCTGACTTCACTTCCACAGTGGTGGTGCCATAGCTCGCCAGGCGTTGGAGCCTGGGAACAGCGAGCGCGACCAGCTCTGCTTCGGATCGGGCGCGAAGATCGCGCACCGAGGCGTGAATGCCGCCGCCTCGACGCGCGATCTCCATGTAGTCGAGCCCAGCGGCCCGCTGCTCCTGCTCCTCGGCCCGGGCACGGCCAAAAATCGCGTGCGTGTGGGAGTCGACGAGTCCGGGCATCAAAACGCGACCGCGGCAGTCAACAGGAGTGAAATGCGCATAACGAGGCTCGATGGCCTCGCGCGGTCCGACCGCGACGACGCGGCCATCCGCAACAGCGACGGCCGCGTCGGTCAGGACACCGGCGTCGCGCATCTCGTCGCCGCGCCGGGCGCGAGGCGGTCCGGCGCACGTGACGACCTGCGCCGCATTCAGGAAAAGGAGCGAGGGCGCCGGCAGTGTCGAGTTACGAGTCACGATTCACGAATCACGAATAGGGTCGCGCCATCACGTCACGCACGCGCGAAAGCCGCAACGGCGCTTGCGCCTCGCCCCGGCAGGCGTAGAAGCATCGATTGCACTCGATCGGCCGGTAACGCCTGAAGTCACGCCAGTGGAAATCCGTCGGAAAATCGGGGCATCGCTTCACGCGTCCCGAGGGGTCGATATGGATCGTGCGGATGCCCGACTGGCAGGGCTCCGACAGTTCGCCGCGAAGGTAGCGAGGAATCTGCTCGAGGTAGTAGTCGGAGTTGGTGATGACGCCGCGTCGCCTTCGCTTCAGGGCAAGGAGCTCTCCGACGACCGCCTCCGCCTCTGCGATCCTTCCGTTCTGCAGAAGGTGATCGCGGTTTCCGTTCTTGAAATCGGTGTAGACGCTGAAATTCACGCCGACACCGAGTTCCTGCGCCAACCGCACGATCTCGACGACGTGAGCGAGGTTGTCCCGCTTGATGACCGTGTTGAAGCGGATCGCATCGATGCCGGCACTGCGCATCGCTCCCGCGGTGGCGAGGATCTTTCCTGTCAGCCCGGGAATGCCCCGCTCCGTGTCCTGCCTGCCGTCGACGTAGTCGAGGGAGATGTTGAACTGGCTGACGCCGGCTTCCCAGAGCGAGCGAGCACGTTCCGGCGTGAGCATTCCACCATGCGTGATCAGTGTGATGTACTTGAGCCGGATCGCGTCTCGGACCGCGGCCACCAGGTCCTCAAGGTCGCGCCGCAGCAATGGCTCGCCGCCGGTGAAGGTCACCAGCATCGGATTGAAGAACCGCGCCGCGTCAGCGCATCGCTCCGTCTCGTTCTCACGCTCCGTGGCCGGCGTCTTCCAGTAGTCGCAGAAGCCGCACCGCGCGTTGCAGCGCATCGTGACTTCGAAATGGACCAGCACGGGCCGCTGCGTCACGCCCAGCCATGCGTACTTGGCCAGGAAGAGCGGGACGTGCCAGGGCTTGAACCGCGAAGAGAGCATCGAGGTCAGAGGTCCGAGGTCGGAGGTCGGAGGAGTGGCTCGTTGCGCTCTGACCTCGGACCTCGGACCTCGGACCCTGCCCTGATCACCGTGACTCCTTCATGGGGATGCGGATTCCTTCCCGCGCGGCCGTAGCAAAGGCGGACTCGTATCCTGCATCAGCATGCCTCGCCACGCCGATACCGGGATCATTCGTGAGCACGCGCTCCAGGCGCACACGCATCTCCGGCGTCCCGTCCGCGACGATGACCTGACCGGCATGCAGCGAGTTCCCGATTCCGACTCCGCCCCCGTGGTGAAATGAAACCCATGACGCACCGCTGGCCACGTTGAGCAGCGCGTTCAGGATCGGCCAGTCGGCGATAGCGTCGCTTCCGTCCTTCATCCCCTCCGTTTCGCGGAACGGCGACGCGACACTACCCGTATCGAGATGGTCGCGCCCGATCACGATCGGGGCGCTCAACTCGCCACGCGCCACGAGGTCGTTGAGCGCTACGCCAAACCGCGCGCGCTGCCCCTGCGCCAGCCAGCAGATTCGCGCCGGAAGACCCTGGAACTGGATTCGATCCCGGGCAAGCGTGATCCAGCGGCGGAGGTGCTCATCCTCCGGGAACAGCTCCAGCACCAGCTCGTCGGTGCGATGGATGTCCTTCGGGTCACCGGACAGGGCCACCCAACGGAACGGGCCCCGCCCTTCACAGAACAGCGGTCGCACGTACGCCGGCACGAATCCGGGAAACGCAAAGGCGTCGACAACGCCGGCATCGAAAGCGACCGTGCGGATGTTGTTGCCGTAGTCGAACGTGACCGCGCCGCGTGCCTGGAGCGCCAGCATCGCGCGCACATGTTCCACGATCGTGGCCACCGACCGGCGCACGTATGCGGCAGGATCCGTTCGGCGCAGCGCCCAGGCCTCGGCCAGGGACATGCCGTTAGGCACGTAGCCGTTGAGGGTGTCGTGGGCGCTGGTCTGGTCGGTCAGCACGTCCGGGGTGACGCCTCGACGGACCAGCTCAGGCAGCACGTCACCGGCGTTTCCAACCAGCGCGACCGAAAGGGCACGCCGGGCCGTCCTGGCTTCGGTGATCCAGGCCAACGCCTCGTCGAGCGAGTGTGTCT
>Ga0209108_10000004_pt1 | contig 80133 bp, 67 predicted proteins | sample Rifsed10ft1_FD_184003 | JGI IMG/M metagenome (GOLD analysis project Ga0209108, IMG submission 184003) | Soil microbial communities from Rifle, Colorado, USA - sediment 10ft 1 (version 2) | ecosystem: Environmental > Terrestrial > Deep subsurface > Rock core/Sediment | place: Rifle, Colorado...
CCGCCGCATCCGTCTCATCCGACACATCCGAGTTCCAGACTTCGACGAATCCTGGTGAACGAGACTTTCGCATCGGTAGACGCTCACGACGTTGCTGGTGATCGGCATCCGCGAGTCGGCGCGGTTCAACAACATCATCGTCGTCGTGAAGGTCGCGATCGTCCTGCTGGTGATCGGCTTCGGCATCAGGTTCGTGAACACCGCCAACTGGACGCCGGTCTTTCCGCCCAACCTCGGTGAGGTCGGACAGTTCGGCTGGAGCGGAGTGCTGCGCGGGGCGGGCGTGATCTTCTTCGCCTACATCGGATTCGATGCCGTATCGACCGCCGCACAGGAAGCAAAGAATCCGCAGAAGGACTTGCCCGTCGGTATTCTCGGATCCCTTGCCGTCTGCACGGTGCTGTACATCGCGAGGGCGCTGGTCATGACTGATATGGCGAATTACACCGAACTCAACGTCCCGCATCCTGTATTCGTCGCGATTCAGAAGGCCGGACCGTCACTGGCGTGGCTGGGTTATCTGGTGAACATCGGAGCCATCGCCGGATTGGCTTCGGTCGTGCTGGTACGGGTCAGCCGCGCATCTTCTATTCGATGGCGCGCGATGGCCTGCTGCCACCCATCTTCGGCAAGGTGCATCCAAGATTCCAGGCGCCGTACCTGTCGACGATCGTTACGGGCACTGTGGCGGCGCTCATTGCCGGCCTGTTCCCCATCGGATTGCTCGGTGAACTGGTGTCCATCGGCACGCTGCTGGCGTTCGTGATCGTCAGCGCTGGAATCCTCGTCTTGCGTCATCGCAGCCCGGAACTGACACGCCCGTTCAAGACCCCGATGGTGCCGGCCGTCCCCATCCTGGCGATCCTCATCTGCGGATACATGATGTACGGGTTGCCACGGGACACTTGGCTTCGGCTCATCATCTGGATGGCCATCGGTTTGGCGATCTATTTCCTCTACGGCCGGCGCCGCTCTCGCCTCGCCAACGTGGATTGAGCCCACGGCGGGTTCAGCCGGTGGTTAGTTTTAGTGCGGCGCCCCACGGGGCGCCGCTTTTCTCTTGCGCCCTGCGATGCCCAAGTCGTCGTTTCTCGAGATTCCGCGCGCGCGATCGGATGCGATCCACAAGATCGCCAGCGCGTTGACCGGCGTTTCTTCAGTGGCCGTGACCACGCACATCAACGCCGACGGCGACGCCGCCGGTTCGGTGGCGGCGATGGCTCGCCTGCTGCCGCAACTCGGTCTCAAGACGGTCGTCGTCAACCCGACTCCGTGGCCGCCGTTGTTCGCCTTCCTGAAAGAAGGACTGGACGACCGAACGGCCAACGGCGCCGAGGCGCTGCGGAGCGCCGGCGCTCTGGTGTCGCTCGACGTGAGTGATGTGCGCCGGCTCGGCAGCCTTGCGAATGCCGCACGATCGTTGCCCGGGCCCCGGATCGTGATCGATCACCATGTACCGACCGACGAACCGGCCGGTGACATCGTGCTGGCCGACACGATGGCGTGCGCGACCGGCGAACTCCTGTACGATTTTGCGACTGTCCTCGATCTCGCCATCGATCGGCCGGTGGCCGAGGCACTCTACACGGCCATACTCACCGACACCGGTGGGTTCCGCTACAGCAACACCTCGCCGCGGGCGCATGCCGTCGCGGCGCAGCTCATCTCGTATGGCGTCGATCCGGAATACACGTACCGGCGCATTTACGCCTCGCTGTCGCCGGGCCGGCTGCAACTGCTGCGGGATGCGCTCGACACGTTAGGCGTCGACGCCGAGTTCGGGCTGGCGTGGGTTTCGGTGTCCAATGAGGCCATGGACCGCTACGGCGTCGGATCAGACGATCTCGACGGCATCGTCGAACATCCGCGATCCGTTGCCGGCACGCGCGTGGCGCTCTTCTTCCGTGACCTCGGCTATGGCAAGGTGAAGGTGTCGTTCCGGTCGACGGGCGACGTCGACGTGAACGAGCTGGCGCGGAAGTTCGGCGGGGGCGGCCACGAGAAGGCGTCGGGAGCGCTGGTCGCGGGAACGCTCGACGAGGTGCGTGATCGCATCGTGACCGCGGCGCGCGACTTCATGGGTCCCCTGCTCACCGAAGGCAACGGCGCTCCCAAAGCCTGACGGTCGTCCGATACGCGCCCGCCCAACGCCCCACGCCCCACGCCCCACGCCCCCAATGGCGCCGAATCTTCAGGAACGCATAGCCTCTGCCCTTGGCACCGTCATCAATCCCCGCACCGGGACGGGCGTCCTGGCTTCGGAGATGGTGAAGAACATTGGCACCACGCTGGACGGAAAGGTCCGGCTGATCATGGTACTGGACGCCGGCGATGACGCTACGCTGGTGCGTGATGTGAGGCAGGCGATCGAGCGCGTCTCGGGCGTTATCGAGGTGTCGATAGACGTGAAGGACCCGCGCGAAGCGGAGCATCGTCCGGCGCGAGCGGCGCCGGCGCGCGCGCTGCCGGTCATGGACGACCGGCCGGCGGCACCGCGTCCCTCGGTTCCCCCACCGGTGACGTATCCGGGCCTCGGGAACATCATCGCCGTGTCGAGCGGCAAGGGCGGCGTCGGCAAATCCACGATGGCGGTCAATATCGCGGTGGCGCTGGCGGCCCGCGGGGCGCGAGTCGGCCTGATGGACGCCGACGTGTACGGCCCGAACGTCCCGCGCATGATGGGCGTCAACGCCCCGCCGCCAGTGGTGAACGAGAAGATCATCCCGCTCGAAGCCCACGGCGTGAAGATGATCAGCCTCGGATTCCTGATCGAGCGCGACCAGCCGGCCATCTGGCGCGGACCGATCGTCATGAAGATCGTCACGCAGTTCCTGCGCGACGTGAAGTGGGGGGAGCTCGATACGCTGATCGTGGACATGCCGCCCGGCACCGGCGATGCCCAGCTCTCACTGGTGCAGGCGACGCAGGTGCGGGGCGCAATTATTGTCACGACACCCCAGGAGGTGTCGACCGGTGATGCCCTCCGCGGCGCGAAGATGTTCATGCGTGTCGGCGTACCGGTGCTGGGCATCGTGGAGAACATGAGCTGGTTTGAATGCCCGCACTGCGGCAAGCCGACCGCGATCTTCGGGTCGGGGGGCGGCCAGCGGCTGGCGGACGAACTCGAGCTGCCGTTGCTGGGCCAGGTGCCGTTGTATCCGCGGGTGCTGCAGGGCGGAGACGAGGGGCGGCCGATCGTTCTGGAAGAGCCGGAATCAGGCGCGGGGAAGGCGATCATGGCGCTGGCGGACCGGCTTGCCGCTTCGTTAGGTGTCGTGCTCGCGGATTAGCAGCGTAGCTGCTTGCTGCTTTCTGCTTGCTGCCTGCTACCTGCTACCTGCTACCTGCTGGGTTGCACGTCGCTTGCAGCAAGCAGTAAGAAGTGAGAAGCTCTGTATCGGTCTTTTGCCATGCCCGCGATAATCACCCTGCTTACCGACTTCGGCACCGCCGACGGGTACGTCGCGGAGCTGAAGGGCGTGTTGCTGACGCAGGCGCCGGGCAGCCAGTTGGTGGACATTTCGCACGACATCGTCCCGCACGATGTGGATGCGGCACGGCTCGTCGTGGCGCGCTACTGGCGACGCTTCCCCACCGGCACCATTCACCTCGTTGTCGTCGACCCCGGTGTCGGCTCGGCACGTGAGGCCATCGCCGTCGCGAGCGACGGGCGGTTCCTGGTTGGTCCCGACAATGGCGTGCTCTCACCGGCTTTGCTCCTGCCTGGCGTGCAGGTGGTATCGCTGCCTGTGGCATCCGACGCCGCGCCGACATTTCATGGACGCGACGTCTTCGCCCCCGCGGCGGCGTGCCTGGCCCGTGCCGCCAGCCTCGAGTCGTTAGGCGCGCCCTACCACGATCCGGTGGTGCGGCGTACGCCCGAGGCGGTACGGGAAGCCGACGGCTGGCTCCGCGGCGAGGTCATCGTGGTCGACCGGTTCGGCAACGCGGTGACGAACCTCCTCGGTGTTCACGGAGGCGAGGTGCGCGTCGGCTCGCGCGACGTCCCGCTGCGCCGCACCTACGCCGATGTCGCCACGGGGGAAGCCGTGGCGCTGGTGGGATCATCCGGCCTCATCGAAGTCGCCGTGCGTGATGGAAGCGCGGCGGCCTTGCTCGGCCTCGCACGCGGTTCGGTCGTACGAGTCCGGGATAGCGGAAGGGGTACGGCGGACGTGGGTCAATCCGCCGTCCCAGTCTGACCTCGGACCTCGGACCTCGGACCTATGTTCTTACCGGCTTCCGTGCTGCCGCGACCCCGGTGATTGGCGTGGGCGTCTGCCAGGCCGCCGATTCGTCGACCACAGCCTTCTTGGCCGCGTCGCGATTCGTGCCGCCGCGGGAAAGGATGGCCGCCCCGAAGCCCGCCGTCGCCGCTACCCAGGTCACCGCCAGCGCGATCATCCGCAGTATTCCGGAGATGGCCGGAGACCACTGGAAGGCCGCGGCCAGCACCCAGACGCCCATGAACATCCCGATGCCGAACACCAATGCGCGAAGCGCCCTTCCGCGAACCTCGCCACGGTTGGCGCCGATGCTTCCACCGGCCAGACGGGCCACCGACAGGAATCCAAGCGTGAGGAACCCCATCACGGCCAGGACGTACGCCACGATCGCGAACGGGATGAGGAGAATCCCCACCACCGTCACGGCGAGCGCGGCCACGACCAGCAGCATCACCGGAATCACCCCGAGCTCGCCGGCGATGCCAACCAGGAACGAGCGTCCGAAGCTCTGCTCCAGGACATCGGTGACCCCGTCGAGATAGGCTCCGGCGAAGACGAGCACGCCGATGCCGATGAGGAGCATCACCACCAGCCAGCCTAACGAAAGGCTCATCGCATCCGACGTGCCCCGCGGCGGCGGCGGGGTCTGCTCGACCTCGTCCAGCCACCCGATTGTCCGCGAGAAGTTGCGGGCTGCTCCTCCCACGGCGCCTCGCTGGGCTACCACGCTGCCGAGGATGGCGATGGCGTCACCCGTGATGGAACCCCCGTCCTCCACGATGATGTCGCCGGCTATTGCCACCGCGGTGCCGCGGATGACACCGCGCACGCGGAGGTCACCGGCGGCCGACAGTACCGGGCCGTTCACGGTGTCGCCAGCCTCAATGGTCCTGCCGCCGAATCGAATGGTGTCCGATCCAACGGCTGGGACCGGAGCGGGAGTGTTCTGAGTCGCGGCGGAAACCGCGGTGGCCGTGTCCTGGGCGTTTGCCGGAGCCAGGGGCTGGGCCACCACGATCAGCGACGCGACGGCGTGAGCAATGACCGTCGCGCGCATGTTACATCCTCCGGCGACGGGAAGCTGCCGCGATCGCCCGCAGCCCGAATGCCGAGACGGCGACCGCCGCGAGGAATCCTGCGGCCGTCAGAGCAATCCCGACGTTCCCGGAAACGGCGGTTCCGGCCTGGCCGAGCGCTGCATTGACGAATCCGCTCACCGCCTGGGTGCCCAGACCGCGCATCCGTTCGACCGTCACACCGGCCAGGAACGCGACCGTATCGAGGCGGCTTGCCATCCACACCGTCCCGGCGGTGAGGGTGGTGGCAACGACCCCCGCCAGCCCTGCAGCCAGTACCCGTGCCGGGCGCGACCGGGGCACGAACCGTTGCACGGAATTGACCGCCGCAACGTGCCAGGGCTCGAAGACCTGGACCTCCCTCATCACGTGATACGCGAACAAGGGCGACGGCGTGAAATGCGGGAGTTTCTCGAGCGAGCCGACGAGCTGCTGCTGCGCCTCGAGTTCTGTGCGGCAGGTCACACACTCGTCGATATGCGCGGCGAGGGGTGCCATGCCAAAACCCTCCTCGCCGTCGACGAGGAGCGCGAATTCCTGCGGGGTCAGGTGACGGTGATCCACAATAGCCTCCGGGGGGTCGTACGAGCCGGGTCGGGTGAGGGTTTCAAGTGTTCGAGGCCAGAGTCCAGAGGCCGGAGGCCAGAGGGGTGCATGGCTCTGGCCTCGGGCTTCTGGCTTCCGGCCTGAGTGCTTATTCACGTTCGCCTCCGAGCGCTTCTCGCAGCTGATGCCGCGCTCGGTGGATGTATGTCTTCACGGTTCCCAATGGCAGGTCCAGGGTCGCGGCGATCTCTTCATACGACCGCCCCTCGACGTGCCTCAGCATGATGCACGACCGGTATTCCGGTCGAAGTGCGGCAATAGCGCGTTCGATCGCTCCGCCAAGCTCTTTGGCTTCGAGTTCCTCGAGCGCCGATTCCTGCTTTGCGCGCACGTCGAACGACGTCGCCTCGACTTCAGCAGCGGTGGCTGCGTGAGGAGACCCGTCGATACTGATCGTGGCGATCTGTCGCTTGCGGAGATGATCGATCGCGACATTGTTCGCGATCTTGAACAGCCAGCTCGAAAGGCGGAACTCGGGCCGGTACCGGTCGATGTGGTTCAGGACCTTGATGAAGGTGTCCTGAGCCAGGTCTTCCGACGTTTCCCGATCGCGCACCATGCGAAAGATGAGCGAGAAGATCGGCCGTTCGTAGCGCCTGACCAGTTCCCGGAAGGCATCCTCGCGACCGCGTTGCGCCTGGAGGACGACGTCGGCATCCGGGAGATTCTGGAGGTCGAGGGTGCGTGGCTCGGGCATGTAGGGGGCCGTCGAGCTCGCGCGAACGCGATGGCAACGGGACGACGGAAGCTAAGGACGCGCTAAACCCCGGGCCAGCGCGAGCTTGCCCGGGTTCCTCCTGCGGGCGACCTTTCTCGCGATGACTTCGACCGGGCTCGATGCCGTCGAAGCGCGTGCGGCAGCATCCGGCGGAGCGGGCAAGCGCGCCTATGTTCGTCGGGTCTTTTCAGAGATCGCGCCGCGCTACGACCTGCTGAATCACGTCCTCAGCCTCAACATCGACAGAGGTTGGCGGCGCGCCGCCCTCGCCGAACTGGAGTGGCGGAATCGGCCCGACGGCACCTACCTCGATCTCTGCGCCGGCACGCTGGACGTGGGAGCCAGCCTCGCCCGCACGGCAGGTTTCGGCGGTCTCGTACTCGGCGCCGATTTCGCCGAGCCAATGCTGAAGCAGGGAATCGGCAAGGCCGATGCCTCCCGGCTCGCGCCGGTAGCCGCCGATGCACTCTCGCTACCGATAACTGACGCCTCGATCGCGGGAGCGATCGTCGCATTCGGTGTTCGCAATCTTGCCGATCTGGACGAGGGTTTTCAGGAAGTCCATCGCGTCCTGTCGCCCGGCGCCCGCTTTGTCATTCTCGAGTTTTCGACGCCACCGTCCCCGCTGGTTCGCGGTGCGTATCGCCTCTATTCGCATCACGTACTTCCGGCCATCGGAAGACTGATGTCGGGTCACCCGACGGCCTACCGCTATCTGCCGGAGTCCGTGGACACCTTTCCAGAGGCGCAGGCGCTCGCGGATCGACTGAGCGCGTCAGGGTTCCGCAATGTGCGGTGGCGATACCTCACGCTTGGTGTGGTAGCGATCCACGTTGGAGAACGCTGATGGGACATGGGATGGGAGATGGGAGACGTGAGATAAACTGCAACAACGGATTGCCATGATATTCCCGCGGTCATCGACTCGCAGGTGTTCTCAATTCTCCCATCTCCCATCTCACGTCCATCCGTGACCCTCAATTCGCTATCCGCATTTATCGCCGCCTTGGACGAAGCGGAAGAGCTGTCACGCGTTTCACATCCGGTGGCAGCCAAGCTCGAACTCTGCGAGATCGCCGACCGCGTCATGAAGCAACCCGGCGGCGGCAAGGCCCTCCTCTTCGAGAACGTCATCCGCCACGACGGCTCGCGCTCACCGTGGCCGGTCGCCATCAACCTGTTCGGTTCCATGCGCCGCATGTCGATGGCGCTCGGCGTCGATGATCTCGACGAGATCGGCGCGCGCATAACGAGACTCCTCGACCTCAAGGTCCCCGACGGCCTCATTGCCAAGCTCGGCCTGATTCCGCGGCTTCTCGAGATCTCGAAGTTTCCGCCGCGGAAGGTGAAAGGCGCTCCGCCCTGCCAGGAGGTGGTCTGGCGCGGCAACGACATCGACGTCATGCAGCTGCCCATCCTGACCACCTGGCCCGAGGACGGGGGCCCGTACATCACGCTCCCGATGGTCATCTCCGTCGATCCGAAGCGCGGGATCCGGAACGTGGGGATGTATCGCGTCCAGGTGCTGGGTCGCGACTCGCTGGCGATGCACTGGCAGCGACACAAGGTCGGCGCGGCGCACTGGCGCGAGATGGCCGAGCGTGGCGAGAAGATGTCGGTCTGCATTGCGATTGGCGCGGATCCGGCGTCGGTCTACTCGGCGTCGGCGCCGCTGCCGCCGATGGTGGATGAGTTCATCTTCGCCGGGTTCCTTCGCCAGGCGCCGGTGCCGCTCGCCAGGGCGGTGACCTGCGATCTCGACGTTCCGGCGGAAGCGGAGTTCGTCATCGAAGGCGAGATCGATCCCGCCGAGCCGCTCGTGACGGAGGGGCCGTTTGGAGACCACACCGGCTTCTACTCCGAGGCGGACCTGTATCCGCGCGTTCGCGTCACCGCGATCACCATGCGGCGCAGCCCGGTGTACGCCACGACCATCGTGGGCCGCCCTCCCATGGAGGACTACTATCTCGGCCACGCCACGGAGCGGATCTTCCTGCCTCTGCTGCGCCTCACGGTGCCGGAGATCGTCGACTACCACATGCCGGCCGAGGGGATCTTCCACAACCTCGTCTTCGTGTCGATCGACAAGCAGTATCCGGGGCAGGCGTACAAGGTCATGAATGCCATGTGGGGCGCCGGTCTCATGTCGCTCGCCAAGGTGCTGATCGTTGTCGACAAGGAAGTGAACGTGCGAGACCCGCGCGAGGCCTGGTGGGTCGCGCTGAACAACATCGATCCGGAACGCGATACGCGCTTTTCGATGGGTCCCATCGACGTGCTCGATCACTCGAGCAGGGCATTCACCTACGGTTCGAAGATGGGAATCGACGCCACGCGAAAGTGGCCCGAGGAGGGCTTCACGCGGAACTGGCCCCGGCGGATCGAGATGGACGGCGCGACGAAGTCGCATGTCGATGGAATGTGGGCGAAGCTCGGCCTGGACGGAGGCGTTCGATGACGTCGGCGTCGGCGGGGGGGCGCGACGGACAGACGATGAGCGGCGACTCGCTGCTGGTCCGGTACCTGAACTTCGTGAAACTGCCGCACACGTTGTTCGCGCTGCCCTTCGCGCTCGTCGGGGCGACGCTGGCGAGCTACACCCGGCCGGTGACGTGGGCTTCGTTGGGCTGGATCGTGGCGGCGTTCACCGCCGTCCGGTTCGCGGCCATGGGATTCAACCGCATCGTCGATCGTGACATCGACGCCCGGAATCCGCGCACCGCCGGGCGGGAGCTGCCGAAGGGAACGCTCACCCTGCGCCAGGCGTCGGCCGCGGTGGCGGTGGCCTCGCTGTTCTTCGTGTATGCGGCGTGGCAGCTGAATCCGCTCTGCGGCTGGCTGTCGCCAATCGCGTTAGGCTGGGTGCTGGCCTACAGCTACACCAAGCGCTTCACGCGATGGTCGCACCTCGTCCTGGGCGTGAGCCTGTCCATCGCGCCGGTCGGGGGGTACCTGGCCATCGCCGGGCAGTGGAGCGAGCCGAGGTGGATGCTGCTGGTTCTGGCCGCGGCGGTGTCTTCGTGGGTAGCGGGGTTCGACGTCCTCTATGCGCTGCAGGACCGAACGTTCGACGTCGCGCAGGGATTGCATTCGATCCCGGTCGCGTTTGGCGCCGAACGTGCTGTGCGCATCAGCCGGGCGTTGCACGCCGTCACGGTCGTATCGCTCGTGGCCGTCGGCTGGAGTACTGGTGCGGGTTGGCTCTACGCGGTGGGCGTGGGGGTGTCCGCGTTGCTCCTCCTGTACGAGCACTCGCTGGTGAAGCCGGATGACCTTCGGCGGCTTGACGCGGCCTTCTTCACGATGAACGGCGTGATCTCGATCGCCTTCTTTGTGTTTGTACTGGCCGAGCGAATCATGCGCATGGGCGACGGCGTGACGCACGTCGTCCGCAGCGCGGTGCTCTCGTGAGCACGACGTTGCCCCTGGTGGCGGCGGTAACTGGTGCTTCGGGCGCCCCGTACGCCGTCAGACTGCTTCAGGCATTGGCGGCTGCCGGCCAGCCGACGTGGCTGATCGTGTCGGAGCACGGATTCCGCCTGCTCGAGACGGAGTCCGGCATCGCGTCCATGGAGGAACTCCGCGATCGCGTGGGGTCGGCGGCGTGGGATTCCAGCATGCGCGTGTTCGACGATCGTGATCGTGGGGCGCTGCCCGCGTCCGGTTCCGTTCAGACAAAGGGAATGGTGATCTGTCCGTGTTCGATGGGCACCGTGGCGGCCATTGCACACGGCACCTCACGCTCCCTGATAGAGCGCGCGGCGGATGTGGTGCTGAAGGAACGTCGGCGTCTTGTGGTGGTGCCGCGGGAGACGCCGTACAGCGACATCCACCTCGAGAACATGCTCCGCCTGACGAGGGCTGGCGCGGTAGTGCTCCCGGCGTCGCCGGGATTCTACCATCGCCCGACCCGAGTGGAGGAGTTGGTCGACTTCGTCGTCGGTCGGATCCTCGACCACGTGGAAGTGGCGCATGAGTTGCCCAGGTGGACTGGCAGCCCCGATCCGACCTGATCGGCGGTGAGCAGCATATCTCAATTCTCCCATCTCCCATCTCACGTCTCGGGTTGATCTCCGACACTCACGGTCTCCTCCGTCCGGACGTGCATGCGGCGCTTGCGGGGGTACAGATGATCCTCCACGCCGGCGATGTCGGTGGTGACGAGATCCTCGACGAGCTGTCGATCATCGCGCCCGTGCATGCCGTCTTCGGCAACACCGACCCGCCAGGCAACCCGCGCCTCCGGGCGGCCATCGAGATGGTCGTGCACGGCGTGCGCATCCACGTCAGCCATGGTCACGAACTTGGCGCGCCAAAACCGGAGCGGCTGCTTTCTCGTTATGCGGCCGACGTCATCGTCTTCGGCCACACGCACGAGCCGCTCGTCGTCAGCGCGGACGGCCGCCTGGTGGTGAATCCGGGAGCGGCCGGCCCGGCGAGATTCGACATCAAGCCCAGCGTCGCCATTCTGGAGATCGAAGGGACCAGGGCAGATGCCCGGATAGTGCCACTCGATTGATCCGCGGAATCCGGCCGTGAGCAGTTCATCTCGATTCTCCAATCTCCCATCTCACATCTCGGAAGAGTGGCTCTGGGGCTGGGATCCCACTCCCGGCATCGTCTCGGTTTGGGCCGACGGAGCAGGCCTTGCGACCATCTGGCGCCGCATCCCGGGCGAAGGCCGGCTGGTTCGCGAGAAGGCTCGATTCCGGCCCTGGCTGCTGCTCGACCGTCTCGACGATCTCGGGCACCTCGGCAACCGCTTGAAGCCTGAAGCCAGCGAGGAAGGCGCCGTCTGGTACCGGGAGCTTCAGGGTGACGGGTCACTGCGTTTCCTGGTCAGCGCGCCAGACATGCGAACCCTCAAGTCGGCCGTCCTCTACGGCGCTCGCGAGCGACTCGGCACTCGCGTGACGACGCTCCGCGAACTCGGCCAGGAGTCGATCCTCGCGCTGCCGCCCGAGGAGCAGTATCTGGTCGCGACCGGCAGGACCTATTTCCGCGACCTCTCCTTCGACGATCTCCGCCGGCTCCAGTTCGACCTGGAAACCCAGGGACTCAACCCCTCCGTCGACCGGATCTTCATGGTGGCCGTCTGCGATCCTTCAGGGACCGTGAGCGTGCTGGAAGCAAAGGGTGACGGTGACGCGCATGAGGCCGCGCTCATTCGCGAACTCTGCGGCGTCATTCGCGTAGCCGATCCGGACGTGATCGAGAATCACAACCTGCATGGCTTCGATCTTCCATTCCTGAACCGGCGCGCGCAGAAGCTCGGCGTTCCTCTGGATCTTGGTCGCCTCGGGCCGCCGGGGTTCCGACAGCGCGCTGCCAGCCGCGGTGTGCTGCCTGACGACGCGGGCGAGAGCCGGGTAAGGCTGGTCATTCCGGGCCGCGAGCTCATCGACACGCTCGACGCCGTCTGGCGTTACGACTTCGCGACGCGCGAACTCCCCGGGCACGGACTCAAGGCGGTGGCGCGCCACTTCGGGATTGCGGCTCCGGATCGTGAGCTCATTCGGGGCGATCTGGTCTACCCCACGTTTCTGCAGGATCCCGAGCGCGTGCGCCGATACGCGGCCTCGGACGTCGTCGAAGTCGCGGCGCTGGCACAGCTGCTCGGCGGCGCCGCGTTCGCACTGGCGCGCATGGCGCCGCGCCGCTACGAGCGCCTGGCCGATGCCGGCGCGGCGACCGGCGTCATCGATCCACTGCTCGTGCGCGCCTACCTCCACTCAGGCGCGGCTCTCCCGGCGCATAACGCGAGCCGCCAGGAGCCGCACAGCGGCGCCGCGCTGTACTTGTTTGCCGCGGGCGCAGCGGAACGAGTGGTCAAAGCGGACGTGGCCAGCCTGTATCCCTCGCTGATGCGCGCGTTCCGCATTGGACCGAAACGCGACTACCTCGGCGCGATGATCACCTTGGTCGATCGCCTGGTGGAACTCCGGCTGGAGGCCAAGGCCCGCGCCCGCGCGGCGCCGCAAGGATCAGCCGAGCGTCACTTCCACGAGGGCACGTCGGCGGCGATGAAGCTCGTGGTGAACTCGGCGTACGGCTATCTCGCCGCGGGCGGCGGTCTGACCCGGTTCGCCGACGTGGATGCCGCCAACGAGGTGACGCGGCGCGGACGCGAGACGCTCGGACTCATCTGCCGCGAACTGGCCGCGCGAGGCGTCACGCTGCTGGAGGCCGACACTGACGGCGTGTACTTCGCGGTGCCGCCCGGGTGGACTGAGTCTGATGAACGTCGCGTCGTGGCCGATGTCGCGGCGTTGCTGCCATCGCTGGTGCAGCTCGAGTTCGAGGGGCGATACCCGGCGATGCTCTCGCACGAGCCGAAGAACTATGCGCTGTTGAGTTCCGACGGAAACCTGGTGCTCAAGGGCGTCGCGTTCCGGTCGAGCCGCGCCGAGCCATTCGGCCAGGCGTTTCTGAGGCGAGCGCTCGTGTGCCTGCTCACCGGTGACGTCGGCGGTATACGGAACGCGTTTGCTGGGACTATAGACGCGCTGCGACGGCGCGAAGTGACGACCCACGATGTCTCCTCGCGAGTGCGGCTCACCAAGAGCCCCGAACGGTACCTGGCTCTTCGGGAGCATCGGCGTGAATCGATGTATGAGGCCATGCTGGCGCGTGGACGGACTGAATGGCGAGCCGGCGACAAAGTGCGCGTCTATCGAACCGGGAGCGGATGGGGCCTCGCCGAAGCTGCTGACGAGGACCGCCGCGACTACGACGTCGAGCACTATGTCCGGTCGCTGCAAGCGAACTACGCGTCGCGAATGGCCCGGGCATTCACGATCGAGGATTTCGCGTCACTGTTTGCCGACCCGGCGCAGCCGTCGCTGTTCACGCCCGATTTCGCCGCCATGCGGCCCGTCCTGACATCGCTGGAACCGATGGCCAGTCCCAGCACCAGTCCCAGCCAGCTGTACGAGCACTCGTAAGCAGAAAGCAGTACGCAGCGTTCTCTTGGTCAAACCAACCTTGCTGCGCCGATCCGTGTCATAACCTCATGACCCTCGACGCCCTGAAGCAGGACCTCCGCTACGCCCTGCGCGGACTGCGCGCCAAGCCTGGATTCGCAGCCGCCGTTGTGGTGACCCTTGCCCTCGGCATCGGCGCCAATGCCGCGATGTTCGGCATAGTCGACCGGCTGCTGTTCCGGCCGCCGCCGATGCTCAAAGATCCGGATACGGCACATCGCGTCTACCTGCACCGGACGTTCCGAGGAACGGAACGGGCCGGGAGCGTCAGCCAGTACGCGCGATACCGCGACATGGCCACGATGACCAACTCGTTTTCCCAAGAGGCAGGACATACCTCCCGACAGATCGCGGTCGGGGTTGGTGACGCCGCGCGCGAAATGCAGATCGGGGTCGTCACTTCTGGCTTCTTCTCATTCTTCGATGCGCCGACGGTCAAGGGACGCTACTTCAGCCAGGCTGAGGATCAGCCACCATCTGGTGAGCCTGTCGTCGTCCTGAGCTACGCCATGTGGCAGACGCAATACGGCGGAAGCGAAGCCATCCTGGACTCGACGGTCCAGATCGGCCCCACGAAATACTCGGTGATCGGCGTTGCGCCGCCGGGCTTTGTCGGCCTATGGCCGGACCGTCCTCCGGTGGCGTTCATCCCGATGACGAGCTACGCCGCGAGCCAGGGGTTCACGCCGCGAGCTTCCACCTGGTGGGAGACCTACAGCTGGGGATGGATGGACATGATCGTCAGGCGCAAGCCGGGCGTGTCCGTCACCGCAGCGAATACCGATCTCACCAACGCGCATCTCAAGAGCTACGAGAAGCAACTGATTGAGCAGACCCGTGTCCCTCCCATCGGCGTGGCCAAGCCGCGGGGGATTGTCGGATCGATTCTTCCGTCGCGTGGTCCGAACGCCCCTGCCGTGTCGAAGGTCGCGACCTGGGTCGCCGGCATGTCGGTCGTCGTCCTGCTCATCGCCTGCGCCAACGTAGCCAACCTCCTGCTGGCGCGTGCACTGCGGCGCAGGCGCGAGATCGCCATGCGACTGGCGCTCGGCGTCACCCGCGGCAGGCTGCTATCCCAATTGCTGACGGAAAGTCTGCTCCTCGCGGTGATTGGCGGCGCGGTTGGAATGGTGATCGCGCATTGGGGTGGCGCGGCACTCCGCGCCGGCCTCCTGCCGCAGAGTGAAGCCGCCGCGGGTCTCAGCGACCTGCGGACCGTGCTCTATGCGGCTGCAGCCGCCCTGGCGGTCGGGCTGCTGACCGGTCTTGCTCCGATCCTTCAGGCCTCGCGCGCGGACCTGACGAGCGACCTCAAGGCGGGGACCAGAGAAGGAACGTACGGCCGATCGCGAACGCGCGTTGCGCTGCTGGTGCTGCAGGGCGCGCTGTCGGTGATCCTCCTCGTCGGCGCGGGGCTCTTCGTGCGCAGCCTGGGCAACGTGCGAAACGTCAGGCTCGGATACGACGTGGATCCCGTGATGATGGTTGGACTCAACATGCGCGGTGTGAAGCTCGACAGCGTGGCGACGATTGCCCTTCGCCGCCGATTGCTCGAAGTGGCAACGTCGATTCCGGTTGTCCAGAATGCCAGCCTGCAGGTCGGCGTTCCGTTCTGGAGTTCCTGGAGCGTTGGCCTCTACGTGGAGGGAATCGACACCGTCAGCCGGCTGGGCAGCTTCATGGTGAACGCGGTGTCGCCGAGCTACTTCGAGACGTTCGGCACCCGGTTGCTCCGCGGGCGAGGCATCGAGGCGGGTGACCTCGACGGCGGGCCGAAAATCATGGTCGTGAGCGAGGCTATGGGGCGCGTGCTGTGGCCCGGAAAGGATCCCATCGGTCAGTGCATTCGCGTGCAGGCCGACACCGTTCCCTGCACGGAGGTCGTGGGCGTCGCCGAAGACATCAAGGCCGGCAGCCTGAAGCCGGACTCGAACTTCTACTACTACGTGCCGGCCACCCAGTTCAGTCCGCAGTCGGGCGGCTTGTTCGTGCGCGTGCGGGGCGACGCAAAACGGCACCTGGAAACAGTCCGCAAGCGACTGCAGCAGGAGATGCCGGGCGCGTCCTACGTCAAGCTCACGCCCTTCAGCGAGGTGATGGGACAACAGACGCAGTCATGGCGGCTGGGCGCGACGATGTTCGTGGCGTTCGGAGTACTCGCGTTGATCCTGGCGGCGGTGGGCCTTTACAGCGTGATTGCCTACAACGTCACGCAACGACAGCATGAGCTCGGAGTGCGTGTGGCGTTAGGCGCCAGCGGGCCGGACGTGGTCCGCCTGGTGGTGACGGATGGACTTCGCGTGGTGGGCGTCGGCGTCACCGCGGGCCTGCTCGTCGCGTTGTGGGCGGGGAAGTTCGTGGAACCGTTGCTCTTCAGGGTATCGCCGCGGGATCCGTCGGTGTTCGTGGTCGTGGCGACAACACTGATCGGCGTCGCCATCGCGGCGAGCTGGATGCCGGCCCGCCGGGCTTCGCGCGTCGATCCGAACGTGGTGCTCCGCTCGGACTGACTCGGATATCGGTTATCGGATGTGGGATCTTCACCGATCCCCATCTGCCATCCGCCATCGCCCATCCGCCTTGCGCCGTCGTGAGGGATGAGGGGAGCTTGTTGGCGGACAACAACGCTCCCGAACCCGACGAGCCATGCTTCGCCTGTCGCTCTGGTTGCTGGTCGCTGCCGCCCTCCCGCTGCAATCGCAGTCCGTAACACTCGCGATCACGGGAGGGCGCATCCTCGACGGATACGGCGGACCACCCATCGAGAATGGTGTGATTCTGGTTTCGGGAGATCGGATCACCGCGGTGGGGCCGGCGAGTGCGGTGGCGGTCCCCGCCGGTGTGCGCACCATCGACGCCAACGGCATGACGGTGCTGCCTGGGCTCATCGACATGCACGTCCATCTCCAGATCCTCGGCCACGGCGACTACAAACGCTGGAACGACCTGTACGGAGCGCGCACCGCCGACCTGGTGATGCCGATCGCGGCGAAGCAGCTGCTCAGCGCCGGCGTCACGACGGCTCGCGATCTCGGCGCGCCGCTCGACGACATTCTCGCCGTAAAGCGGCGCATCGAGCGCAACGAGATTCCCGGCCCCCGGCTCTTCGTCTCGGGCCCGTTCATCCAGCACGCGCCTTACGAGGAGTACGAACGTCCGTTCCGCTGGGGTGTGAGCGGTGCCGAAGATGCGCGAGCCAAGGTGCAGCGGCTCATTGCCGCCGGCGTGGACGTCATCAAGCTCATTGACCAGGACCAGATGACCGACGCGGAAGTCGCGGCGGTGGTCGAGACCGCGCATGCCGGCGGCCGGCCCGTCGTTGCGCATGCGCACCGCATGGAAGAGATCCGCCGGGGACTGCGATTTGGCGTCGACAACTTCGAGCACACTGGTCTTGGCACCGCCCCCGGCTATCCCGAGGAAATCCTGCAGGGACTTCGCGAGCGTAACACGGCGTTGTACTGGACGCCCACGATCTCGCCGCTGTACACGATGTACCAGACGGGCCAGTTCTTTCCTGAGCGCCTTGACGACCCGGCCTGGCGCGATGGGATGCCGCCCGAAATGGTGACTGAAATCCGTAAGTCCCTCGACGCGATCCCACATCTTTCGTACTACGCGCTGTTTCCCTCGCGCATTCCACTGCTCCCGGGAAAGTTCAGGCAGCTGCGTGAGACTGGCGTCCGTTTCCTGATCGGCACCGATGCCGGCATCCCCGCCAACTTCCACAACGACGCCACGTGGCGCGAGATGGTGAAGTGGTCTGAGCTTGGTGTGCCCGCGATGGAGATCATTCAGGCGGCGACGCTGTGGCCGGCGCGTGCGCTTCGAGCCGAGGATCGACTCGGCGTTCTGGCGCCGGGTCGTTATGCGGATGTCATTGCAGTGCGCGGCGACCCGCTGACCGATATGACCGTCATGCGCGACGTGCGCCTGATCATCAAGGGCGGCTCGCGGGTGCGGTGAACGCGTCCTGCTCGTTGTTGGCCGATGGACCGCGGATCTTGCGGTCCATTTGCCGGATGGCGCCCAGGTGATAGGCGAGATGCGCGATGGTGCTGATCATCCCGGTCAATTCGGTTTCCTCGACTTCACGAGGCTCCTTGATGACGGCGAGCCACTGGTGAAGTTGATCACCCAGTGCCCGGCGCGATTTCTCCCAGCCCTGGTCTGTCACTGACGGCCGCCGCCAGCTCGCTGCCCAATCCGCGCTCCGCCATGGGTTCTCTCCGGCGGCCCAGCGGTTCATGAGGCTGATGCCGTACGTCAGGTGGTCCACGTGCGCCGCGATCGATGATCCACCATTGACGATCGTGGATGCCTCGGCTGCGGAAAGCCTGTCGAGCGCTCGCAAGAGTCCGACATCGTTCTTGTTCAGCATGTAACCGCCGGTCGGCGGCGTGCCATCCACCAGTTCGCTCAGCAGCGTGGCAAGCGATGACGTAAGGTTGGTCGTGTTCATCGGGCGTTCCAGTGGTCGACGAGAATGGACTCTACTTCCTCAATCCGGCCCGCGGAGAGGAGATCTATGGCGGCTCGTCCGCCGAGCTCGTTATGCGGCGTGTTCAGCCAGCGCTTTACGTCCGCTTCCTGGTCGTAGATGTCGCGCAGAACCGCGAGGACAAAGTCGTCCGGCTCGCCAAGCCAGACATCGAGTTCCTGCCGTCTCAGGTGAACCATTTCCGCACCAAGCATTCCGGTCGTCCGATGAGGGACCCGAAGATACACCGAACCATTGCTCAGATGCAACCAGCTGGGTTGTCAGTGATGGGTGCCAGGGCGAGTTGCTGGGACTGGAGCTGGTGCTGAGTGCTGGAAACGGCGCCAGCATCAAGCTTTGAGACGCCCCGAGAGTGGCTTGGCGCGTTCCATTTCCGCCGGGTGCGCCCTGAACCAGGCCGCAATCACCAGCAACTCGTCCACCTCGTGCTGCGGAATGCTCCTCGCCGACGTGACCGGCGTGTCGTCCACCACCCGGCGAGCGGTCTCGCGAAGTGCCTTCTCCTCCGAACGAGACTTTGGCGCGGGCAATTCAGCTCGGACCACGCCGCGGCGGATCAGGTAGACACGATCGTCGCCTTCCACTCCGTCGACGTGATAGGCGAAGGTGAGAGACTCGGCGGCGAAGCGCATGCGGTCGAACTGGTCGCGCAGGTCTTCCAGCCGTTGCCGCTTGTCGCGCAGGACGCCGGCACGCTCGAATTCGAGTCGCTCACTCGCCTCCTTCATGGACGCGGCCAGAAGCTCGATGGGCCCATCGTTCGTTCCGTCGAGAAAGGAGCGCGCCTGCGACACGCGTTCCCGATAGGCGGCCGCCGACGGCGCGGCAACACAGGGGCCCAGGCATTTGCCGATCTCGTAACGGATGCAGCCCGGCGTTCGCGGCGGAATGACGAAGATCTCCCGCTGGTCCGAGTACTTCATGCGGCGGTCGTGCGTGCAGTCGCGCAGGCCGAGGGAGTCGCTCAGTTCACGCAGCGCCTCCTTGAGCCACATGGCGCCGGTAAACGGGCCGTACACGACCGATTCGCCTCGCGTCCCTGTGCTCCGCAGCACGACGAGACGGGGCGCCGGTTCGCGCGTGATCGCGACGAACGCATAGTTCCGTCCGTCCCGCTTCATCGCGTGGTTGAATCGGGGCCGGAGCCGTTTGATCTGCCGCAGCTCTTCCAGCAGCGCCGCAAACTCGCTGGGCGCGTACGACCACTCGATGGCCGCCGCCTCTCGCACGATCCGGGCGCCTTTCTCTTCCGGGAAGGCGGCCCGGAAGTAGCTCATGAGCCGCGACCGCACCCGCTTGCTCTTCCCGACGTACACGACCTCTCCACCCTCGGAGACCATGCGATAGACGCCGGGACGATCCTCCGCCTGGTGCCTGACGATGCCTCGCAACTCCTTCAGTTTTTCCTCGGACGCGTCCGCGACAACCGGCATCAGGACTGGCACCGGTGGCAGAAGACCGTGGCGCGGCCGTCAATGGCGTGCGTCGTCGTCAGGCGGGTGCCGCACCGCCGGCAGGGCTGGCCCCCGCGCCCATAGGCGGCGAGATGTTCGGCGAAGCCGCCTCGATCGCCGTTGGCGTCGCGGAAGTCGCGGAACGTCGTTCCCCTGGCTTCGATCGCCTTCGCCAGGATGCCGACCAGTGCATCACGCAGCGTCGAGGCCTCGATCTCACTCACGGCGCTGCCCGGTCTCGATGGATCGATGCCAGCTGCCCACAACGCCTCGTTGGCATAGATGTTCCCGACTCCCGCGATCCGACGCTGATCCATCAGGACCTTCTTGACCGGTTGATTCGATGACCGAAGAAAGGCCGATAATGCAATGGACGTGAACGCCGGGTCAAGCGGTTCCTTTCCGAGTCGTCGATCGAACGCCGAAAACGCGGATTCGTCGAAGAGGCTGACGGTGCCTAACCGGCGAACGTCGCGGTACGCCAGGGTCGCGCCATCCGCGAGCCGGAACCGGATCGCGTCGTAGCGATCGTCAGGCACTCCCGGTGCGCGCAGCAGAAGGCCACCGGTGAACCTGGGAACCACCACGAGGCGTGGTCCATCTTCCAGGTCGATCACCACCGCCTTCGCGCGCCGCCAGACCCGCCGGACGGCACGGCCAGCGAGCCGTCTCGACAACGTGCGCGGCGCCACCACGCGCAGCACATCGGCGTGCGGGCATTCGACCTTGGCGATGATTCTTCCGACGAGGCCCGCGTCGAGATCGCGAGCCAGCGTCTCAGTTTCAGGTAACTCCGGCACGCCGTCCCTGCTCCCTCCAGCCGATGTCACGTCGCAACACGCGACCCGCGAACATTACCTGTTCGGCGCCGTATCGGCTGCGCTCCTGGGCCTCGGCGAACGTGGGAGCAATGCCGGTCACCGCAACGACCCGCCCACCCGAGGTGCGAAGGCGCCCATCGGCGGATCGCGACGTTCCGGCATGGAAGACGACGACGTCCTCCGGCATTCCCGATAGATCGATTTCGTCGCCCGTGCGGGGTGACTCCGGATAGCCATCGGCTGCCACAACCGTCGTGACGGCGGCGCCGCCGGAAAACTCGAGCTCACCTGTTTTCGCCAGGCCGCCCTCGACGGTGCAGGCGATCAGGTACGGCAGCAGCGCTGACTTCATCAGCGGAAGCACCACCTGCGTTTCCGGATCGCCGAAGCGACAATTGAATTCAACCACCATGGGCCCGGATTCGGTCAGCATGAGGCCGCAGTAGAGCAGGCCTCGAAAGGGAGCGCCGGCATGCTTCATCGCGCTCAATGTGGGCTCGACGATCGTGTCATGGATTCGCCGGCTCAGCTCGGCTGACGCGACGCTCACGGGCGCATATGCGCCCATGCCACCGGTGTTAGGCCCCTCGTCACCGTCCAGCAGGCGCTTGTGATCCTGCGCGGCGATCATCGCGCGCGAGGACGTGCCATCAGTGAGGAAGAAGATCGACAGCTCCTCTCCTTCCATGAATTCCTCGACGAGAATCTCGTCGCCGCTCGTCCCGAAGCGGTGCGCTGAGAGCATCTCGTCGATTGCCAGATCTGCTGCCTCAATGGTCTCGCAGACCATGACTCCCTTGCCTGACGCCAGACCCGACGCCTTGATCACCACGGGGGCGCCGAGTCTTCGCGCGGCCTCTCGCGCCGGTCGCACTTCGCGATGCCACGTCGCGCGCGCCGTCGGCACGCCGGCACCCAGCATGAGCTGTTTCGAGTACTGCTTCGAAGATTCGATCCGCGCCGCGGACGCACTCGGCCCGAAGGCACGTATGCCCTCGGCCGTCAGGGCGTCGACGAGACCCGCGGCCAGCGGAGCCTCCGGCCCGACGATCGTCAGGTCACATCGCTCTCGCGCCGCGAAGCGGACCAGTCCTTCCGAGTCCGCGACCGGGATCGCGTGGCAATCGGCCAGTTCGGCGATCCCGGGATTCCCGGGAGCGCAGTGCAGTTCGAGTGCAGGATCGTCGCGCTTCAACTTCCAGGCGATCGCGTGTTCGCGACCGCCCCCGCCGACGATCAGGACCTTCACTTCTCCTCGCTCGACGTCTTGAACGCTCCCTCGAACGCATCGCGAGCGCGACCCAACACCCCGGAGATGGTCGCCATCGCGTCCTTTGCCTGATCCTGGTAATAGCCGGCCGCGTCCTCGAGATCCGACGCCAATGGCGGAGACGCCGAGTCATCGCGACGACGATAGTCGCCACCGACTATCTTCGCGTAATCGCCGCCGTCTATCCAGCGCTGCAACTCGGCCGCGCGCACCGTTCCAAACGGATGCGTGCGGAAGGCCGTGTTGATCACCTGCCAGACGCGATCGGCCACGTTCCCCTGCGTCTCGTAGTCGCGCGCCTGCTTCTGGAACTCCTCGATGCTGATCTCGTCCCCGTAGCGCTTGCCGCCCGCCATCTTGAGGAAGGTGCTCATCGAGACGCGCGGTTCCTGCGTGGCAAGAAGACCGGCTCGATCGGACGATAGCTCCGCCTTGCGGTACCACTCCATCAGCGCCAGCTGGAACGGCAGGATGGCGATGCCGGCGAGGAATGGCAGGTTCTGGAACCCGATCGTCATCAGGATGATGGCAATCGTAGTGTAGGTCGTGTGGCCACTCATGATGTGGCCGAGCTCGTGCCCCAGGATCTCGCGTTGTTCATCGGGATCCAGCAGCTCGAGCAGACCCGAGTTCATCACGATGAACGGCTTGTCGAACCCGACAGCGGCCGCGTTTACCAGCGGCGTCTGGGTCACGTACAGCTCGGGTACGTCTGGCCAGTCCATCGTGTCGAGCACTTCCTGGTAGATCGCCCAGAGCTTCGGCCGCTGGGCCGGACCAACCTTGACCGCGTTGGCGAGGAAGAGCTGTCGGATGCCGACCTCACCGAAGAACGACGCGATCTTCCTGACGACGACGTCGAATCCGGGTATGGAGCGAAGGGTGTTCAGTGCCGCGCGATCCGCCGGGTGCTCCCAGGCGGTCGACGCGATCTGGATCAGCTTCGTGCGCTCAGCCATGGTCAGATGGGAGATGGGAGAAGTGAGACATGAGACCGGACTGGACCTGACTACGGATTAACGCCGACGCTGGTGTCGTTCGACCCTCAGATCCCCACAAAGGCGTGCTCCAGGTCAGCCAGCAGGTCCTGGGCGTCTTCTACACCCACCGAAAACCTCACCAGCCCGTCCCCGATACCGATGGCGGCGCGCCGCTCGGCCGGCACGGAGGCATGGGTCATCGTGGCAGGGTGGCACACAAGACTCTCGACGCCCCCCAGAGACTCGGCCAAGGTAAAGACCTTCAGCCCCGTTACAACCCTCTCGGCACGGTCCCGGGTGCCAACGTCAACGGAGACCATTCCACCAAACCCGGCCATCTGCCGGCAGGCGAGCTCGTGCTGCGGGTGAGATTTCAGGCCCGGATAAAACACGCGCTCGGCGCCCAGTCGATCAGACAGCCAGGCCGAAACCTTGCGGCCGTTGGCGTCGTGGGCGGCCATTCGCAGGTGCAACGTCTTCGTGCCGCGAAGGACGAGCCAGGCATCCATCGGTCCGGGCACGGCACCTGCAGCATTGAGAATGAACTGCAGCCGCTCAGCGAGCCCATCGTCACACACCAGCACGATGCCGCCGACCATGTCACTGTGGCCATTCAGGTACTTCGTGCTCGAGTGATAAACAATGTCGGCGCCGTGTTCGAACGGGCGTTGGAACACCGGCGTCGCAAACGTGTTGTCGACTATCAGCAACGCACCAGCCTTCTGGGCGATCTCACCGGCAGCGCCGAGGTCGGTGAGTCGCATCAACGGATTCGTCGGCGTCTCGACAATGATCGCGCGGGTGTAGGGCGTGACCGCATCGGCGATGCGTTGCGGGTCACGGCAGTCGACGTAACTGAACTTCAACCCGAAGTTGACGAGGATCCTGTCGAACAGTCGCGGAGTTCCTCCATACATGTTCTCGGCGCACACGAAATGATCACCCGCCTTGAACAACTTCATTATCGAATCGAGCGCGCCCATGCCGCTCCCGAAAGCGAACCCGTGCTTTCCCCCCTCGAGGGAAGCGACGTTGCGCTCCAGTGCCTCACGAGTTGGATTCTTCCCGCGGGCGTACTCATAGCCGCGATTCCGACCAATACCTTCCTGGGCATAGGTCGACGTCTGGTACAGCGGAGTCATGATTGCGCCGGTGGTCGGGTCGGGTCGCTGACCGGCGTGAACGGCCCGGGTGCCGAAACCGAAGGGGGCGTCGTCGTCGAAGATTCGGGACATGGTGTGTTTGGGTTCGGTCCCAAGATAATCCGCGTCCGATGCGCGCCGAGAGCGCTGAGACGCGAGCCCGCGACTCTCGTCCTTTCCGACCTGCACATGCCCGAAGTGGACGGGATTCGAGAACGTATCCAGAGACCGGGGATGTCCAGCGATCTCGTCGGGCCGGAGGGGTAGACGCGGAGTGTTACCTCGCGGCCACTTTCGGCGTCGCTAAATGGCGTGCAAGTGCGTGATTTTACAGCAGATACGCCAACAGAGGGCCTTGACTTCTGTTGATCAACACCCCCTGGGATCCAGCGTCTGAGTAGGCGTCCGCCGCGCCTTCCAGCGAGATTACGGGTTCACCAGCGCACAACTAGCGATCACTAAATGTCCGATCAGGACCTGATGGTCAGCGTCTCGGGAATCCGCGGACGCGTTGGGGTGGCCCTGACTCCCCCGGTGGTAGACAGGTATGCGGCTGGCTTCGGGGCGTGGTCACTGGCCCGGTCGATGTCGCGGGAGATAGTTGTTGCGCGCGATTCGCGCGTGTCGGGGCCCATGTTCCACCGCGTCGTTCTGGCAGCGCTTCAATCAGTCGGCGCGACGGTCGTTGATCTCGACATGGCCCCGACACCAACCGTACAGCTGGCGGTCGAGGACCGACATGCCGCCGGGGGCCTCGCGATTACAGCCAGCCACAATCCCATCGAATGGAACGCGCTCAAGTTCATTGGCGCGACGGGACTCTTCCTCGATCCCGCCGAATCCGCGGCGATGCGCGCATTCGTTGATCGCGGCTTCGGACGTGTGACGTGGGACAGACTTGGCGTCGTCTCGCGCGACGACCGCGCGATCGCGAGTCACATCGACCGGATCCTCAAGCTCTCCGTTCTCGACGTCGAGTCCATCCGTCGGCGTCGCTTCCGGGTGGCGCTGGATACCTGCCATGGCGCCGGATCGACCATCTTTCCGCAGTTGCTCGAGGCCCTCGGCTGCGAGCTCCAGGCGATCAATATGACTCCCGACGGCCTGTTTCACCGCTCTCCCGAGCCGGTGGCGGAAAACCTCGGCGAACTCTCCCAGCTCGTCAGCCGGACCGGGTCGTCGATTGGATTCGCCACGGATCCGGACGTCGATCGCCTGGCCCTCGTGGACGAAACCGGCCGGGCGATCGGTGAGGACTACACGCTGGCGCTTGCCGCGCGCGTTGCGTTGCGAAGGCGCCGTGGGCCGGTGGTTGCAAACCTGTCGACCAGCCGCATCGTGGACGACATGACCGCCGAGTACGGGATCGAGGTAGTGCGGGCCCCGGTTGGCGAGGTCAACGTCGCCGTGCGGATGCGCGAGGAAGGTGCCGTCGTCGGGGGGGAAGGGAACGGCGGGGTAATCCTTCCCGAGCTTCACCTGGGGCGCGACGCGCCGCTGGCCGCCGCGCTCATCCTGCAACTGCTCGTGGACGAGGGGTTACCCCTTGGTGGAATTGTGGCCCGTTTCCCGCAGTATCGTATTGTAAAGGACAAGCTCGATCGTCCCGACGGGTCGCTCGATGCGGTGTACGAGTCATTGCGTGCGGCTTTCCCCGACGCCGATGTGGACCAGCAGGATGGCCTCAGGTTGGCCTGGCCGGATCGCTGGGTGCATGTCAGGCCTTCGGGCACCGAACCAATCGTCCGTGTCATCGCTGAGGCGCCCACCGAAGACGATGCCCGGGAGTTGATCGCCCGCTGTCGGGCGCCGTTGGACGCACTGGTCGCATAGACATTTCAATCGCCATCGCCTCATGTGTGGAATCGTCGGATACGTAGGCCCGCGGCTCGCGACACCCCTGTTGGTTGAGGGGTTGAAGCGGCTCGAGTACCGCGGCTACGACTCGGCCGGCGTCGCGATCATGAACGGCGTTGGTGTCGAGACCGTGAAGGAAGCAGGCAAGATCTCCCGTCTCGAGGCGATGCTTGCCGCCAACCCGGTGAACGGCACCACCGGCATCGCGCACACGCGATGGGCAACGCACGGTCCGCCGAACCAGGTCAACGCGCATCCGCACGTCAGCGATGACGGCACCATCGCCGTGGTGCATAACGGGATCATCGAGAACGCGCCCGTCCTCAGGAAGATGCTCGAGGGCCGCGGCTACACGTTCCGGTCTGACACCGACACCGAGGTCCTGGCGCACCTCATCGAGGAACTGTTCGAGGGGAACCTGGAGGACGCCGTCATCGAGGCGTTGCGACAGGTCGAGGGCACGTACGGCATCGCCGTCGTCTCGAGCGTCGATTCGCACAAAATCGTCGCGGCGCGCAAGGGAAGTCCGCTCCTGGTGGGCCTTGGCGACAACGAATACTTCATTGCCAGCGACGTGTCGGCGATCCTGGCCCACACGCGAAAGGTCGTCTACCTCGACGATGGCGAAATGGCGGTCGTCGATCGCAATGGCTACCGCATCGTCGACCTCAATGCGACCGAGATCACGAAGAAGGTCTCGCGCATTGACTGGGATCTCGGGCAGATCGAGCGTGGCGGATTCGCGCACTTCATGCTCAAGGAGATCTTCGAGCAGCCGCAGACGCTGGAGAACACGATGCGCGGCCGGCTGCTCGACGATGAGGGGACGTCCAAGCTGGGCGGACTGAACCTCACCGATGACGAGCTGCTTGCCTTCGACAACATCGTCATCACCGCCTGCGGCACGAGCTGGCACTCGGCGCTCATTGGTGAACACATGATCGAGGAGTTGACCCGCGTGCCGGTCGAGGTCGAATACGCCTCGGAGTTCCGCTACCGCAACCCGATCGTGAACGAGCGCACGTTATGCATCGTGATTTCGCAGTCAGGCGAGACCGCGGACACGCTGGCCGCCATGCGCGAAGCCAAGCGCCGCGGGGCCCGTACGCTCGGCATCGTGAACGTGGTCGGATCGTCGATCGCGCGCGAGGCGGACGGCGGCATCTACATCCACGCCGGGCCGGAGATCGGTGTCGCGTCCACCAAGGCGTTCACGAGCCAGGTCATCGCGCTGCTGCTGTTCACGCTCAAGCTGGGCCGGCTACGCGACCTGTCGATCCTGCGCGGTCGCGAGATCATCGAAGCCATGCACAAGCTCCCCGAGCAGATTCAACAGATCCTCGACCGCGCCAGCGAGATCGAGGAGCTGGCCGAGGAGTTCAAGCGGGCGTCGAATTTCCTGTACCTTGGCCGCGGCTACAACTTCCCGGTCGCCCTCGAGGGCGCGCTGAAGCTCAAGGAGATCAGCTACATCCACGCCGAGGGGTACCCGGCGGCCGAGATGAAGCATGGTCCCATCGCGCTGATCGACGAGATGATGCCGGTGGTGTTCATCGCCCCGCATGACTCGGTGTTCGACAAGGTCACGTCGAACATCCAGGAGGTGAAGGCGCGAAAGGGGCGCGTCATCGCGATAACGAGTCGCGATGAAGAGGCGCTGGCCGGCAAGGTCGACTACGAGTTCCGCATCCCGGAAACGCTGGACCTGCTGATGCCTGTTCTGGCCTCGGTGCCGCTGCAGCTGCTGGCGTACTACGTGGCTGTGAAGCGTGGATCGAACGTGGACCAGCCGCGAAACCTGGCGAAGAGCGTAACGGTCGAATAGGAACGCCGAGTCCGGCAGATTCCATCGGCAGCGGACCCGGCGCTTCTTTGAGGGTCGCTTTTCACGAGCAAATGCGCATTTTGTCCGGAAGTCACCCGACAGGATTCTTGCGCGCGGGTCTTTAGTTGTTTGATTCGCAGCGTCGGAATAGGGGTTTGCGAAAGCAACCCCCCGTCGAAGGGCACTGCAGCACTCCCACGTTGCATCCCTTCGACGCTTCCGATCTGTGGGGTCGTTCCTTCCGTTTGGTCTCAGGGAGAACACCTGCGGCGTAGTATATTGACAAACATCGATATACCGGCTAGGGTTTCTGCCCATGAGTAAGACGCTCGCGATATTAGACCGCCAGCTTGGCGATCGGTGCTGCGACGTCAGCGCGCGCCCCAGCCGCACGCACGGGGAAGCGACGTCTGCAGCGTCGGATTTTGAGCACCTCGCGCATCCGGTGCGCCTGCAGTTGCTGGACGTGCTCGCGCGCAATGAGGGACGCGTCTGCGTGTGCGATCTCGAAGCCGCAGTCCCGGTCAAGCAGCCGACCGTCTCGCATCATTTGCGCCTGTTGCGTGAAGCAGGCCTCATCGAGAGCGAAAAAGTGGGTCAGTGGGTCTACTACCGCATCCGGCGGGACTCGGCGCGGGCGCTGCGTGAACGTGTTCAGCAGGTGCTTCGTGCCTTCGCTTGATGAGATCACACGCGGAAGAAAGAGGGTAAGCGAATGTTGAGCACGGAATCGAACGCGATCGGGATGCTGCGGTCGCCTTTGGGCGACGCCGCATCGGCGTCAGGTGCGACGAATGCCGCGGTGAAGCAGGTCAGCACTCTAGCGCCGACCGTCTTCTGCCCCTCGGCGCAGATCGAGAAGTGTCTTCGTCCTTTGACAGGACGCAAGCAATGACCGTGTTCACGATCCGGCCCGCCACACCCGGCGATCTTGGAGCGGTCGAAGCGGCGCTGCGTGACTCGGAGCTTCCTCTCGACGGACTGCGCGACCAGTTCGGCGATGGATACGCTGTCGCCGAGGCCGATGGGCGGGTGATCGGAGTGGAAGGAATCGAAGTGCATGGAGGTGACGGGCTGCTGCGTTCGGCGGCCGTCGTTTCCGCCTGGCGAGGTCGGGGCGTGGGTGACGCTCTCACGCGCAACCGCATCGACTGGGCGCGGCATCGCGGCCTCCGCGCACTGTACCTGCTGACAACGACCGCTGGTGACTACTTCCCGCGCTTTGGATTCGCGCCCGTTGATCGGGACGAAGCTCCTGACGCCGTGCGCAAGTCGCGCGAATTCGCCGATGCCTGCCCGTCGACGGCGCTCTTCATGACCCTACCCCTGGGAGACCCGCGTTCATGACCGATAAATCGACCCAGGCCGCCGGCAGTTGCTGCGGCCCTGAGTGTTGCAGTGACGAGCCCGCCGTGGCCACGCTGACGCGAAGTTCGGTCCGCGAGGCGGCGACGGTTGGTCCTGCCGGCGAAGCCATTCGCGAAGAAGTGCGGGCGAAATACGGCGCAGCCGCGCGCCGCGCCAGCGAAGGGAAAGAGGCTTCCTGCGGCTGCGGCACCACCTGCTGCAGTGAAGGCGAGGAATGGGATCCGATCACGTCTGACCTCTATCACGAGGGTGAAACGCAGGGCATTCCCGCCGAGGCGCTTCTCGCGTCGTTAGGGTGCGGGAACCCGACGGCGTTGGCGGCGCTGTCTCGTGGGGAGACGGTGCTCGACCTCGGTTCCGGCGGAGGCATCGACGTACTGCTGTCGGCGCAACGCGTGGGTCCCACCGGCAAAGCGTATGGTCTCGACATGACCGACGACATGCTGAAACTGGCCAGGGAGAATCAGCGCAAGTCCGGGCTGACGAACGTGGAGTTTCTGCGTGGTGAAATCGAGAACATTCCGCTGCCGTCGGAAACGGTTGACGTGATCATCTCGAACTGTGTCATCAACCTGTCCGCTGACAAGGCGCGCGTGATCCGCGAGGCGTATCGTGTCCTGAATCCGGGCGGTCGGTTCGCTGTCTCCGACGTTGTCCTGCGCGGCGACCTGCCCGAACCCGTGCGGCGAAGCATGGGACTCTGGACGGGCTGTGTCTCGGGGGCGTTGCACGAGGACGAGTACCGGCGTTTGCTCGAGGCGGCGGGATTCACCGACATCTCGATCGAGCCGACACGCGTCTACGGCGCCGATGACGTGAAGGCGCTGCTCGACTCGGCTGGGCTGACCGATCAATCGCTCGTGGATGCGGTCGAGGGAAAAATCATGAGCGCGTTCGTGAGAGCGGTGAAACAAGAGGGTTGAGGGTTGAGGGTTGAGGCTCGAGGCTCGAGAAACACCAACTGCCGCGACCAGCGACCAGCGACCAGCGACCAGCGACCAGCGACCAGCGACCAGCGACCAGCGACCAGCGACCAGCGACCAGCGCGCGCTATCTTGACGGATGCGCGTACTCGTCCAGCGGGTCTCCCGGGCAGAAGTCCGGATTCGAGAGAACGGGCAGGAACGGCGCGCGGGCCGCATCGACCGCGGGTTCGTGCTTCTCGTGGGCTTCACGCATGGCGACGATCAGGCGCGCGTCGTATGGATGGCGGAGAAGGTCGCTGGACTTCGCGTCTTCGCCGACAGCGAGGACAAGATGAACCTCTCGCTCTCCGATGTTGGCGGCGCCGTGCTCGTGGTCTCGCAATTCACCCTGTACGGTGACGCCCAGAAGGGACGCCGTCCGAGCTTCATTGACGCGGCGCGTCCCGAACAGGCCATCCCGCTCTATGAAAACTTCAAGACGCGGCTGCGCGACCTGGGCCTGCCGGTGGAATCAGGGGAATTTGGCGCCATGATGGATGTGGAGCTCGTGAACGATGGTCCGGTGACGCTCTGGCTCGAGCGATGACGGCGGTTCCGGTGCGCACCATCCTGGCGTCGCAGTCGCCACGCCGGCGTGAACTCCTTTCGCTCATCGGGATTTCGCACGAAGTCCGTCCTGCGGATCTGGATGAAACGGTGCTTCCCGGGGAAGTGCCGGAGTCCCACGCCGAGCGGCTGGCGCGGTCCAAGGCGGAGACTGTCGGCGCGCAGGAACCCGCCGCCTGTGTGATCGGGGCCGATACCATCGTGGTGCTGGACGGCGACATCCTCGGCAAGCCGCGCGATGCGTCGGAGGCCGCGCACATGCTGCGCCGGCTCTCCGGGCGTACGCACACGGTGCACACCGCTGTCGCGGTCGCGCATCTGGGGCGGACCGTGTCGGGCGTCGAGTCGGTGGAAGTGACATTCCGCCCGATCAGCGATGCCCAGATCGAGTCGTACATCGCCACCGGAGAGCCGATGGACAAGGCTGGGGCATACGGCATCCAGGGCTTCGGCGCCGTCATCGTCGAACGCGTGCACGGCGACTACTTCGCCGTGATGGGTCTGGCGTTAGGCATGCTCGTGGGTCTGCTCGAGCAGGTGGGGATCGCCTATCGATTCGGCGCACCGCCGAGTCACCTCTGACCTCGGACCTCGGACCTCAGGTCCGGTATCGCGTGCGCCACACGGCAACCTTCTCCATCACCTGATCCACCGTGATCCGCGCGACTCGACCCGGCCGGTTCTCCATCGAGACGGGGTAATCCTCGCCCGGATCTCCGTAGGCGTCGATGAGCAGGTCGTGGAAGCGGCGATAGGGACCGGTGCGCTTCGGGTTCGTGTAGCCCATCAGGCTGATCACCGGCCGCTCCAGGGCGACGGCCATGTGCAGGGGACCCGTGTCCGGCGACAGCACCAGCGCCGATCCGGAGAGAATGCCCACGAGATTGCGCAGCCCGCTGCCTAACGCCGACACCGGGCGATGGCGCGCCGCCGACAGGATCGCCTGTTCCGCCGCCAGCTCCCGCGGCGAGCGGCCGCCCACGAGGATCGCCCGCAGTCCATGCTCCTCGAAAAGGATGTCCACGACGTCGGCCCACCGTTCCGGAAGCCAGTCCTTTTCCGGCTTGCTGGTGGCCACGACGATCGTCGCCGCGGGTCGATCCAGCTTCGAAAAGAACTCGTCTCGCCAGGCCAGTTCGTGGCTCCACGGTCCGAGATCCCACACGACGGGCCCGGGATCGACGCCGAGCGCCTCGAGAAACTCGAAATACTGGTCCTGCACGTGCTGGCCGACGGGCCTGGCCGGAATCCGGTGCGTCGTGAAGAGCCAGTTGAGGTCACGCGCCCGCGCGCGATCGAATCCGAGTCGCGCCGGCGCGCCGCTGAGGGCGGTGACGATCCCGGCCTTGAAGTACACCTGCAGGTCGATGACGAGATCGAACGTCCGCCTGGCGAGTTCGCGGCGCACGTCGACGAAGGCACGAAGGCCCGCGCCGCGGTCGAAGATGATGATGTCGTCGACCGACCGGTGCCCGCGCACGAGTGATGCGGGGCCGGGCTGCAGGACCCATGTGATGCGGCATGCCGGAGCATGCCGCTTCAGGGCGTTCACGACAGGCAGGACGTGAACGGCATCGCCCACCGCGCTCATCATGACGATGCAGATGCGCTCCAGGCGTGCCGGAATCACGCGCGGCTTGGGACGCTGGCCAACTCCCGGAGCTGCCGCATCTCGGCATCGTCGAAGCCGACGCCGAATCGTGCGCGCAGTTTGCGAAGCGATCGTTCCAGGCGGTCGAGGTTCGCGTCGCGAACCGTCGGGTCGCTCGGCGGCGCGAACTGCAGCCGGTCGATGTCCAGCACATAGGCGTCCCAGACCTTCGGTCCGCTCTCGACCAGCAACACGTTCCCCACGTTCAGGTCAGGGTGCCACGCCCCGACGTTCGTGAGCGAACGAATCAGCGCGGCGATCGAGTCGAGCCAGCCCAGCCGGACGTCGGCATCGGGAGCGTCGCGAAGCGCCTTTCCGAGATCACGACCGGGCAGTTCGAGCGACACGACGTCGCTGCGCCTCAGGATGCGGCGCACCGGGTACACCGCGATGGCCACCACCAATGGCGTGCGCACGCCAAGCCCGGCCAGCAGATGCGACACCAGCAACTCGTAAGGCGCCCGCGTCGGCGGGAAGAAGAGATCTCCCTGCAGCCGGGCCAGCAGGCCACCGTGATGCGAGTGACGGACGACCACGCGGCGATCCTGCCCGGGAAGCAGCACCGAATAAGCGGGCACGCGGCCACCCAGGTCGCGACGGTCAGGCTGAGCCGCAGCCCATTCGTAGAGCGACTGCTCTGGAAGCACCGCCTTCGCCCACTCCACACATGACTCGTGCGCGATGACGTGCACGCTCCCGGAGTGAAACCGGCTGTAGTCCTTCGGGATGGCGGCCATCACCGTATGGCGCGAAAGACCGGAAGCGGATCCTTGCGCGGCGGAATCTCGAGGGGGGCGTGCTCGGCCAGCTCGTGAGATCTCGTCAGGCGCTGGCACAGCGAGTCCGAGACGAGGATTTCGCCCCCCAGGGCAAACGTGCACAACCGCTTCGCGGTGTTGACGGTGTCGCCGATGACCGTGTACTCCAGGCGCCGCTCCGATCCGAGGTAACCCGCGAACGCTTCGCCGAAGTTGATCCCGATGCCGACCTGCAGTCGCGGCCGTCCCTGCGAGAGCCAGGTCGCGTTGAGGCGCTGCAGCGCCGCGATCATGTCCAGCGCGGCAGCCAGGGCGCGGTCGGCGTCGTCCGGCTCGCTGATCGGCGCGCCCCACTGCGCCATCACCTCGTCGCCGATGAACTTGTCCAGCGTGCCGCCGTGCCTGAACACGCAGTCGGCCATCTCCGAGAAATACTCGGTGAGCAGCCGGGCCGTTTCGACGGGCGTCAGTCGCGCGGCCAGCGTCGTGAATCCCCTGATGTCGCTGAACAGCACGGCCACGTCGCGCCGTTCGCCGCCCAGGCGCAGCGATTCGGGCGCCGCGGCGATTCGCGCCGCCAGCATGGGCGTGAAGAAGCGCTCAAAATTTCCGCGGACCAGGGCTTCATGCCGACTGCGTTCGGCGAAGCGCAGGTTCTCGAGCGCGACGGCGCCGATGCCCGCGAAGGCGACCAGGAACTCCAGGTCGTCGTCGTCCACCTGTCGCGTGCTGGTCGCGCTGTCGACATAGAGCACGCCCAGGGAGCGTCCCTCGCCGCCGATGAGGGGCGCGCACACCGACATTCGTCCCGAGTCGGCACCGGGCTGCTCGACAGTGTCGTCGGACAGGAGAGCCGACTTCTGGTCGAGGGCCGATTGCGCCAGAGGGACCGGCACCGCGCGCAAGACGCTCCCTTCCCGGACCCGCGTCAGGCGCTCCGTCAGTCGATTGTCCTCGTCCAGCAGGAGCATGGACGCCTGGTCCACGTCGACAAGCCGGAAGGTGAAGTGGAGCATCTTTTCGAGGAGCGCATCGACAGTCGTGGCGCGTGTGAGCGCTTTCGAAACCTCCAGGAGCAGCGTGAGCCTGAGCCGGTCGCGTTCGTGCTGCGGCAGGATGACCGCGGTTTCGTCCACGGCCTGCTGGACGCCGCTGGCCCGCAACGCGCGCTCCAGCGTGAGGTCGGCGTCGGGGACGGGGACCAGCTTGATGACGGTCGTGCCGGCGCGCGCCGCCCGCCGCTTCGTCTCGGCGGTACCGTCATCGATCAGCATCGGGCTCATGTCCTGGAGCTCGAACAGGATCTTGCCGAACACCACGCGATCGCCCCTGCGGAGCTTCGTCATCGTGACGCGGCTCCCGTTGACGAACGTTCCGTTACTCGAACCCAGATCCTTCACCTGGACGCTCGATGGCTCGATCGTCAGCTCGGCATGGCGCCGCGACACCGTCGGATCGAGCACCGGCAGGTCGCTGCTGAGGGCGCGCCCGAGCACCAGCGGCAGTCCGGGCCGCAGCTCGAAGGAGAGCTGCCCATCCGCGCTCACCAGTCGAAATGGCATGGACGTGGAATATGACGGGCTGAGGCGTGTGCGCCTAGCGCGAGGCGGTTCGAACGCGACCGAGCGCGGTGAGCAGCGCGCGCGCCTTGTTCTCGGTCTCGTCCCATTCCCGCTCCGGCACGGAATCCGCCACGATGCCCGCGCCCACCTGGATGGACGCAGTCCCCCCGGCGATGACACAGGTGCGGATGGTGATCGCGAGGTCCATGCGCTCATCGCCGGTGGCGATGTAGCCCACGGCGCCGGCGTACGCCCCGCGGCGCTCCGGCTCCAGTTCGTCGATGATCTCCATGGCGCGGACTTTCGGCGCGCCGGTCATCGTGCCCGCCGGGAAGGTGGCCCGAAAGGCATCCAGCGCCGAGCAACCGTCGCGAAGCTGGCCCTCCACCTGGCTCACGATGTGCAGCACATGCGAGTACCGCTCCACCGTCATGAAATCGGAGACCTTCACTGTTCCATAGCGGGCGATTCGTCCGACATCGTTTCGGCCGAGGTCCACGAGCATCACGTGTTCGGCGCGCTCCTTTTCATCGGCGAGGAGTTCCACCGTGAGGCGCTCATCGTCGGTGGGCGTTGCGCCGCGAGGGCGCGTGCCTGCGATCGGCCGAACGGTGACGCGGCCGTCCGCCACGCGCACCAGCAGCTCCGGCGAGCTGCCAACCAGCTCGACTCCATCGAGCTGGAGATGGTACATGTACGGAGAAGGATTGAGGGCCCTGAGCGCCCGATAGAGATCGGCGCTGTCGAAATCATGGGCCAGCTCGATGCGCCGGGCGAGGAGCGTCTGGAAGCAATCGCCAGCCATGATGTATTCACGGATACGGCGCACATCGGTGAGGAACTTCTCCCGTTCATACGTCGATCGCCCGATGGCCGGCGCCGCCGAATCGGCGAGCGCCAGGGGACGCAGCGGGGATGGCGTCCGCAGCCTTTCGACAAGCACTTCGATCTCGATTCGTGCCTGCTCGAAACGCGCGCGAAGCTCGCTCGCGCTGGTTCCGTCCTCGACCGGCACGGCGACCACGATCCGACCAAGGCCGCGCAGGTTGTCGAGGATGAGCAGCGACCGGGTAAAGACGAACAACGCGTCGGGCGCGTCGATGCCCCGCGGTGGCGGCGACGGAAGTCGCTCCAACGTGCGCACGACGTCGTAGGCGAAGTACCCGACCGCGCCGGACCAGAACGCGCCGAGTTCGGGGACGAGGGCTGGTTTCTCCGCACGCACACGGCGCTGCAGATCGGCAATCGGGTCTTCGCAAGGTGGGCCGGCAACCCAACCGCCTGCGGGTGTCCATGAATCCACGCGTCCGTCGCGCAGGCGCCAGGCGCCGCGGGGTTCCGTGCCCATGAACGTGTAGCGCGACCACGTCTCCGATCCGGCGGGCGCGGACTCGAGGAGAAAGGCGAACGGCGGGCGGCGGATCTTCGCGAACGCGGAGACGGCGGTGTCCGTGTCGACGAGCACGTCACGCCAGACAGGCACGAGCGTGCCGAGCTTCGCGAGTTCGCGGAAGCGCTCGAACGTCACCATGTCACGCCATCCGGGCTTGCCCGTTCCGGGCTTGCCCGGTTCCTTGATCGTGCCCTGCTGCGCCTCGATACTTCGCTGACATGCCTCGATTCCGCGCGGCCCGTGCCGCTCTCGTCGCCGTGGTGTTGATGCCGGGAGTGGCTGCCCCGCCGGCCGCGCAGGACTGGAACGACGCCCGCGTGACCGCGCTCGTGACGCGGGCAACCGAGCGTCGCGCGCGACAACTGGCGGATACCGGCCTGACTGACTACACGGCGACCGCCGTGGGATCTCTCACCTTTCTGGCGCAGGTCGGCGAGGGATTCCCCGATCCCCCCAAGGTCGTGAAGGCGGACCAGATAGCGCTCGAAGTCTACTGGCGCGCGCCAAACCACAGCAAGCAGTTGATACTCGGCCGCCGCGACACGCTGCTCCTTCCAACGGACATTCAGTACCATCGCGATCACCTCGGGATCGTTCAGAACAATTTCCCCGAAATCATCCGGCTGGGAGACGGGGACGAGGTGCGCGACGTGCCGCACCCGCTGTCGGCGACCGGTCTCCGCGCGTATGACTACTCGATCAGCGACTCGCTGCGCATCGAAGTGCCGGGCCAGGTCATCGAGGTCTATGAGGTGCGCGTTCGGCCGAAGGACGATCACGCTCCCGCCGCCGTGGGGGCTGTGTACCTCGCCCGGGCGGATGCGCAGGTGGTGCGGATGGCGTTCTCGTTCACGCGCGCCGCGCTCCTCGACCCGCAGCTCGACGATGTGTCGATCGTGCTGGACAACGCCCTCATCGAGGAACGGTTCTGGCTTCCGCGGCGACAGGAGATCGAGATTCGTCGCAGCGGGACGTGGCTCGACTTCCCCGCGCGCGGCATCATCCGCGGCGGATTCGAGGTGTGCTGTTACCGAATCAATGCGGGAACGCCGGGCATCCGCTTCACCGGGCCTGAAATAGAACTCGCGCCGCCGGCACGGCGCGCCACGTACCAGTTTCCGGAGCCGCTGAGCGCTGTCGTCCCGCCCGACCTGGCGACGGCGTCCGGAGAGGAGTTGTCGCGGGTGCAGGCCCGCGCCGTGGAGCTGGTGGGGCAGGCAGCGCTGGCGCGGGCTCGGCGCGGCGCGCTACTGGCGGGCTCGGTGTCGGACCTGGTGCGCGTCAACCGAGCGGAGGGTTTGTCGTTAGGCGCCGGCGTCCGACGCCGGGTGGGGAGCGCGGTCGACATCGCGCTTACCGGCCGCTACGGCGTCGCCGACCGTGAGCCGAAAGGTGTCGCGCGGCTGACGTGGCGTCCCATGGCTGCGGCGTCGATCCGGTTCGGGGCGTTCGATGAGGTGCGCGACGCGACCGACGTGCCGGAAGTGTCGGGCGTCAGGAACTCGATCGGCGCCCAGGAGTTCGGCGCCGACTTCACGGAGCCCTATCGCGTGCGCGGGTTCGATCTGCGCCTCGAGCGGCGCCCCACGAATTCCGCCATCACCGTCTCGTTGGGCGTGGCACGAGAGTGGACCGAAGCTGTCACGGTGGAGGCGGTGCCGGCGCGGGGAACATATCGACCCGTGCCGGACATTCCGTCCAGGCAGGGGTGGCGCGCTGACATGGCGCTCTCGGTCGCGCCCCGCCCTTTGTCAGGTGGGGTCGTACACGGCAGTCTGGCCGTACAGGTGCGACGGCTCCGTGACGCGGATGATGTATCGATGCCGGCGCGCGGAACCGCGCGCCTCGAACTCAAGCATCCGATTGCACTCGGAACGATGGTCGCGTCCACGTTCGCCGGGATCGCCAGCGGCGGGCTGCCCCAGGACCTGGTGCGGGCCGGCGGTCCGGTGACCGCGCCCGGATACCGCGCCCACCAGTTCGTGTCGAGGGCGCTCATATCGCAACGACTGGAGTGGCAGTTCCCCGTGCCGTTTCCCTCGATACCGGTTGGTCGCTGGGGCCGGTCACCGGCCGGTGCGACGCTGGCGCCGCTTACCGCGATCGTCGTTCAGGAGGATCGTGACCCGTCAGGAGAGCGCCGCGCCGCTGGATATCTGTCAGTTGGCGCGGGATTGCTGGTGTTCTTCGACCTTGTTCGCTTCGATGTCGCCCGCGGTCTTCGAAACGGGCGGTGGACATTCGGCGTCGATGTGTCGAGAGACCTCTGGCGAATTCTGTAGATCCCGGGCGCAACACTCGATGCAAACTCCGCCGGGAGCGGTTCGAACGTTAATTTTGAGTAATTCACCCAGAATCAGGCAGGGATCAACTGGCTGGTAACGATCGCCCGACTCGGGACGACTGGCTGCTGCCGACGCTGCAGGCTCTCATCGATGCGCCGCAACTGGCGCGGCTCACCGAGGAGGCGCCGGAGAGTATTTGGGAAGCCGCCGTCTCCAAGGGCCTGACGACCGACGACGACATCCTCGCCGCGCTCGCCGCGCGGTTTCGCATGCCCGTCGCCGATCTGGTCAACGTCGCTACGGAAGCGAGGGATGCGCTGCCCGAGTCGCTGGCGCGCAAGTACCGTATCCTTCCGCTGAAGGTTTCGAACTCGACGATCGACATAGCGACCGCGGATCCGCACGATCTCGACTGCGAGCGCTCGGTGGGATTCGCGACCGGCCGCACCGTGAGGATGCACCTGGCGGCACCCGCCCGCGTCGTCGACCGGATCACCGAAGTGTATCGGCCGGAGCGGGCGGTCGAGAAGCTCCTCGAGGGCATGACCCAGTACGACGTGCAGCTCGAGGATACAGCCGCCGAGGACGTCGACATCGCGGCCAGCAAAGCCTCCGAGCGGCCGATCATCAAGCTGGTCGATCACATAGTCGCTGAAGGGATCCATCTCCGGGCGTCGGATATCCACCTCGAATCGCAGGAAGCAGGCAGCGTCGTCAACTATCGAATCGACGGCGTGCTGAGACAGGCCATGGTCCTGCCGCGTCAGGTCGGCATACCGCTCGTGTCCAGGATCAAGATCATGGCCGAACTGGATATCGCCGACCGGTTACGCCCGCAGGACGGCCGTGCCCGCGTCACGGTGAATGGAGTGCGTGTCGATTTGCGCGTCTCCACCCTCCCGGCATCGACGGGCGAGAAGGTCGTCATCCGTATTCTCGACAGCCGATCGACGGTCCTGACGCTCGATGGACTGGGAATGTTGCCCAGGGAGCAGGATCGACTTCAGTCGCTGCTCAATCTCCGCGAGGGAATCGTCCTCGTCACCGGACCCACGGGTTCGGGAAAGACCACGACGCTCTACTCGGGTTTGCGCACGATCCAGGCGCGCGGCGTGAACATCGTCACCGTCGAGGATCCGGTCGAGTACAAGCTCAACGGGGTCGTGCAGGTGCAGGTGAACGAGAAAGCCGGGCTGACGTTCGCGTCAGCGCTCCGCTCCATTCTGCGTCAGGACCCGGACGTCGTGCTGGTTGGCGAAATCCGTGACCGCGAGACCGCGACCATCGCGACGCAGGCCTCGCTCACAGGGCACCTCGTGTTGTCGACGCTTCACACCATCGATGCCGCGAGCGCCGTCGCGCGCCTTGTCGACATCGGGATCGAACCGTTCAAGATCGCCGCGGCCCTCAAGGGAGTTGTCGCCCAGCGACTGCTGCGGCGTCTCTGCCCGGCGTGCCGCGCGCCGATGACCGCCTCGCCGCCTGACAGGTTGCACCGCTGGTTCCCGACCCAGGATGACCTGTTCCGCGCCGTGGGATGCAGTGAATGCGGCGGCACCGGTTACCGCGGCCGCCTGGCCATCACGGAGATCATGGTGTCGGATGCCGAGGTGGAGCGCCGCATCAGCGCCGGCGAATCGACGGCGCGCATTGCCGACGCCGCGCGCCTCGGTGGGATGCGCACGATGTGGGATTCGGGTGTCGATCACGTCGTGGCTGGCGAGACTGATATCGAAGAGCTCCTCCGTGTCCTTGAAGTGCCGGTGGAGACGCAGGACCAGAAGGGCCCGGCGACGACGCGTCGGGCGCAGGGAACAGCCGGTGCGCAGGCGGGCCGCAGCGCAACGCCCACCGTCGCGCCTGCTGTCCGCCAGCCGTCGCGCACCGGAAGTTTCCTGCCGGATGAAGTGCTCGAGCTCGTGGACGACATCCCGGGCGACGCGAGGAAAGGTGGGCGGCACACTGTCCTTCTCGTGGAGGATGAGGACGCACTCCGGCACGTTCTCAAGGATCTCCTCGAACGCGAGGGCTACTCCGTCATCGAAGCGACCGATGGCGTGCAGGCGCTGGACGAGATCGATCGGCACGCGCCGGATGCGCTGGTGCTCGACCTGAGCCTGCCGCGGCTCGACGGCTATCAGGTGTTGAATCACATCCGCGCCCGTCCGGGCACCGCCACGCTTCCCGTCCTGGTCCTCACCGCTCGTAGTGACGAGGACAGCGAAGTGAAGGTGTTCGAGAGCGGCGCCAACGACTTCATCACGAAGCCGTTCCGCCCTCGCGCGCTCAGCGCCCGGTTGAAGGCGCTCTTGCGGAAGGGCTAGATGATCCTGTCGCGGTAGACAGGCAGACGTCGCGGCGATCGATGACCAGCCTCACGGTCGGCGTCGTGGACGTCTTCGTCTGCCGCCATACGCGCGACGGATTGATCGTGCTCGTCCTCCGTCGCGGAGCCGGCACGCGCTGCACCGGCGCCTGGGAAGTAGTGCACGGGCGGGTGGAACCGGACGAACGACCCGAAGACGCGGCCCTCCGTGAAGTGCGCGAAGAGACGGGGCTCGAGGTCGAGCGGCTCTACAACCTCACGTGCCAGCCGTTCTATCTGCACCGCCTTTCCACGGTGCAGATCGCCGTCGTCTTCGTGGCGTTTATCGGCGCGAGCGCTGAGGTGCACCTGGGCCCCGAGCACGACATGGAAGAATGGCTCACGCCTGACGAGGCGATGACGAGGCTTTCATGGCCCCGCTCCATCTCGGCGCTCCGTGACGCGGTGCAAATGCTACACACTGGCGATGCCGGCGCGGCAGAGGACGTTTTGCGCGTAATCTGACTGGATGGGAGATGGGAGATCGGAGAAAGACTGCCACAGCGGATTACCACTGAGTTCCGTGGCAATCGGTTCGCAGTCTATCTCCCATCTCCCATCTCCCATCTCCCATCCGGTTTTATGCCAGCCCTTGACCTGACCAGCACGCGTTCCCGTTCGATTCGGGCGAGTACTACCGACCAGTCCGTGTTGCGCGTGGTCTCGTACTGCACGGTCAGCGGCTGGTTCACATCCAGCTGAGGGTCGAACACGTAAAGCGCGGTCTGCACCTCACGCTGGCGCAGGCGCTGCTGGCCGAACCCGGGCGTTACCGGCAGCACGTCGATCGGCCTGAAGTCACGTCCGACGCTTGTCACGATGAACTCCATCGGACTGAACGGCGTCTCGCCCTGCTCGAGCCCGTGGAACCGCACCATCCAGACCGAGAAGCCTCCCAGGCCGCTGCGGCGGGCGAGCGAGTCGAGCGTTGGCTTGCGGCTGGCCAGTTGCTCGCGCAACGCCCGGTAGCTGTCGGGCGACAGCACGCGGATGATGGTCTCATCGAGCGGGATCGCCTGGACCTGCAGCCCGCGCCGCGATATGCGGATCGCGATGTCTTCCTGCTTGAGCGATCCGTACCCGGCCGGCACGAGAAGACGCGACGAATCACGCGACACCGCCGAGGGCGTCGTGGTGCCGACATCGGGTTGCGGGCCTCCAATGCAGGCGAGACACGACGCCAGCAGGGCGGCCAGCGTCGCGCGCATCACGCCGCGCTCCCGACCAGTTCCATCAGCGCTGCGGCGAGGTCGTCGCGACCCATGCCCGTTCGCGCGCTCACGGGCACGACCTGGTCCGCGTCGAGCTCGAGCGCCGACGCGATGGCGTCAATCCGTTCGCGGCCGGCGTCCGTTCCGAACTTGTCCATCTTGGTGATCGCGACCAGCACCGGGGTTTCGCTGTCGGCGAGATACGACAGCATCGCCCGATCATCGTCACTCGGATCTCGACGCGCGTCGAGCAGCAACACCAGGCCGCGCAGGTTCGGGCTCGAACGGAGGTACCCCTCGATCAGCGGACGCCATTCCGCGCGTCGCTCCTTGGCGACTCGCGCGTACCCGTAGCCCGGAAGGTCGACGAGCACGAACGAATCGTTCACGCGGAAGAAGTTGACCTCCCGCGTCCGGCCGGGCGTGCGCGAAACACGCGCTGCGCCCCGTCGCCTGAGGAGCACGTTCAGGAGCGACGACTTCCCGACGTTCGAGCGACCGGCGAACGCGACCTCGGGCAGCGCCGAGTCCGGCCGCCAGCCGCCGGCGCTGGCCATGCCACCAAGGAACTCCAGCTGCCTGACGATGAGCGGGTCGGCGCCCGTGGCCGCCATCAGTGGGCCAGGAGTGCAGGCTGGGTGGTAACGTCGGCCACCACTTCCGCCGGGCGCGGCCGGGCACGGAAGGCCAGGGTCAGCACTTCGTCCATCGTCGCGACGGGATGGAACTGCAACCCCGCGCGCACATCCGCCGGCAGCTCTTCCAGCTCGCGCGCATTCGCCTTGGGTATGACGACGTGCTTGATGCGGCCGCGATGCGCGCCCACTGTCTTTTCGCGGAGCCCGCCGATCCCAAGGACCCGGCCGCGCAGCGTGATCTCCCCGGTCATCGCGGTGTCGCCGCGAACGGCGGCGCCGGTGAGCGCCGAGATGACCGCGGTGGCGATGGCGATGCCCGCCGAGGGACCGTCTTTCGGCGTGGCGCCGGCCGGGATGTGGACATGCAGGTCGCGCGTCCGAAGGAACTCGGGATCGAGTCCCAGCGTCCTGGCCCGTCCGCGGACGTAGCTCAGAGCGGCGCTGGCCGACTCCTTCATGACCTCGCCTAACGTCCCGGTCAGGTGCAGTCGACCACGACCCGGAACGACGCTGGCCTCGATCTCGAGGATTTCACCGCCCACGGTGGTGTAGGCGAGCCCGGAGGCCACGCCCACCTTGTCGTCGAGCGTGGTTTCGTCGATATCGTACGGGGAAACGCCAAGCATGTCGCGCAGGTCGGCGACGCCGATGTGCGTGGTGGCCGGCGGGTGGTCCGTCGCGACGCGCTGACGCGCCACTTTGCGGGCCAGCCGGGCGATCCGTCGCTCCAGCTCGCGCACGCCGGCCTCGCGGGTGTACTGCCTGACGACCGCCGGCACCACGTCCTGATCGAGATCGACCGACGCCGGCGCCACGCCGGCGCGCTCCAGCTGGCGCGGGATGAGATACTGCCTGGCAATCGCGTGCTTCTCGTGGTCCAGATACCCCGGGAGACGCAGGATCTCCATCCGGTCGCGCAGCGGGTCGGGGATGGTCGCCAGCGAGTTGGCGGTGGTGACGAAGAAGACGTTGGACAGGTCGTAGTCGACTTCGACGTAGTGGTCGGAAAAGGCGCGGTTCTGCTCCGGATCCAGCACTTCGAGCAGCGCCGCCGCCGGGTCGCCCCGGTAATCCGTCCCCAGCTTGTCCAGCTCGTCGAGGAGGAGGACCGGGTTCACCACCTCGGCGCGACGCATCGCCTGGATGATGCGGCCGGGCATGGACCCGATGTACGTACGGCGATGACCACGGATCTCGGCCTCGTCGCGGACACCGCCCAGGGACATCCGGGCGAAGTGGCGACCGAGGGCCCTCGCAATGGACCGGCCTAACGAGGTCTTCCCGGTCCCCGGCGGCCCGACCAGGCAGAGGATGGGCCCCTCCAGGCGGCCGACCAGCGCCATCACCGCGATGTGGTCCAGGATCCGGTCCTTGACCTCATCCAGCCCGAAGTGGTCTTCGTCGAGGACGCGCCGCGCGTGTTCCACATTGAGTGCGTCGTCGGTCCGCTCCGTCCAGGGGAGCGCCAGCATCCAGTCGATGTAGTTCCGTCCGACGGTCGACTCGGGCGACATCGGCGGGGTGCGACGAAGCTTGCGCAGTTCCCGTTCGGCGCGAGCGCGCGCGGCCTCGGGAAATCCCTTGGCCGCGATCTGCTCGGCCAGGCCATCGAGGTCGTCGGTATCTTCCTGCCCCAGCTCGCGATGAATCGCCTTGAGTTGTTCCTGCAGGTAGAACTCGCGCTGGTTGCGATACAACGAGCCACGAACGTCATCGTCGATCTTCCGCTCAAGGCGGAGCAGGTCGGTCTCGGACGAAATCAGCTCTTCGAGCGAGTGGAGCAGGTCGACCAGCGTCGGCGATTCCAGGAGGCGCTGACGCACCTCGTGTCGCACCGTGAGGTGGGCAGCGATGGCGCACGCCATCCGCTCTTCCGTTGACGAGGCCTGGGCCAGCGACGCCACCTCCGACGGGATGCGACGCTGCAGCCCCACGTACTCCTCGAAACGCGCCAGCGTCTGGCGCGCGCGCGCGCGATCCTCCGCTGCCAGCGGTCCCACCAGGAACGGGGCAGCCACCATGCTCGCCCGGAGATGCCCGCCGGCCGTGACGAATCGAGTGATTCGAACACGACCCATCGCCTCCACGAGCACGCGCGCGCCGCCGCTTGGCGTATGGCTCACCTGCTGGAGCCGCACCACCACACCCACGCGGTACAAATCTCCGGCCGCTGGTTCCGAGACGTCGGCATTCCGCTGCGTCACGAGTACGAGCCACCGCTCCGGCGTCGCCGCGGCCGCGTCCACCGCTGACAGGGATGCCGCGCGGCCAATCAAGAGCGGCATCAGGACGTACGGAAACACCACCACGTCGCGCAGCGGCACGACTGGCAGTCGATCAGGGATGTTGTTGGTCTCGGTGTCGCGGGTGAGAAGCATCGGCTGAGAGTGACGAGCAGAAAACTACGTCGCCCGCCAGTGACGCGCTGCTTCGGATCGTGGCCAACGGAGAATGTGGCGAGATCCGCTCTCGCATCAAAGCTCAGCTCGGAGCTCAGAGCGCTGACCTCTGAGCTACGCCTCTTTCTTCTGTCGCTTGGGAGCGATCTCGAGCATGGGCGGCGCACCATTGAGGACGCAAGACTCCGTCACCCGCACTTCGACAACGTCGTCGCGGCTTGGCAGGTCGAACATCACGTTCAACAGGATTTCCTCGAGGATCGCCCTCAAGCCGCGCGCGCCGGTGCCACGCTTCAATGCCTTCTGCGCGACCGCCCGCAGCGCCGACTCCTCGAACGAGATGCGCACCGTCTCCAGCTCGAAGAGCTTCTGATACTGCTTGGTCAGCGCGTTCTTCGGCTCTTTCAGGATGCGGATGAGCGACTCTTCGTCCAGGGCCTCGAGCGGCACGACCACCGGCAGTCGTCCCACGAGTTCCGGGATGAGTCCGTAGCGCAGCAAGTCGTCGGGCTCTATCTCGGCGAAGGGGTTCTTCGTCACCTGCTTGGCCTTGCCGCTCTGCACTTCTTCGCGGCTGAAGCCGATCTGTTTCCGGCCCACGCGCGTCTCGATGATCTTGTCGAGCCCGTCGAACGCGCCGCCACAGATGAACAGGATGTCCTTCGTGTTGATCTGGATGTATTCCTGCTGCGGATGCTTGCGCCCGCCTTGCGGTGGCACTGACGCAATGGTGCCCTCGAGGATCTTGAGCAGGGCCTGCTGCACCCCTTCGCCGGAGACGTCCCGCGTTATGCTCGGGTTCTCCGACTTGCGCGCGATCTTGTCGAGTTCGTCGATGTAGACAATCCCGCGCTCACATTCGGCAACGTTGAAATCACCCGCCTGGAGCAGCCGGACGAGGATGTTCTCGACGTCTTCGCCGACATAGCCCGCCTCGGTGAGCGTGGTCGCGTCGGCAATGGTGAAGGGGACGTCCAGGATCCGCGCCAGGGTCTGCGCGAGCAGTGTCTTGCCGACACCCGTCGGTCCCAGCAGCAGGATGTTGCTCTTGTCGAGCTCGACGTCGTTGTCGCGCGCCGATCCCGAGTTGATGCGCTTGTAGTGGTTGTAGACCGCGACGGCCAGCGCCTTCTTGGCGTGCTCCTGACCGATGACGTACTGGTCGAGGACGTCCTTGATCTCCGTGGGCGTCGGGACCTGGGTTATCGCCTCGGCAACTTCCTTTTCCTCGTCCTCCGCCAGGATCTCGTTACACAGCGCTATACACTCATTGCAGATGTAGACCGAGGGCCCGGAGATGAACTTCCTCACCGAGTCCTTGGACTTGCCGCAGAATGAACAGCGCAGGTGCTTGTCGTGAGACATGAGAAAGGGCAGCGAATGAGCGATCAGCGACAAGCGACCAGCCGTCCTGGCCCCGTTCAGCTGATCGCTGATCGCTGGCCGCTGGTCGCTGCCTCAAAATGACGCCCGGGGCCACCGCTAGGCAATCGCAAAAGTGGTCCCGGGACGAAACCCCCAAGTGCCGGGTTCCGTTGCGTTTGTGATGTCTATCCTGCCATCGCCGGCTGGCGCGGAGTCTCCACCTCGGCACGGTTCGCCACGATGTTGTCGATGATGCCGTACTCCTTGGCTTCTTCAGCGGACATGAACCGGTCGCGGTCCACGTCGCGCTCGATCTGCTCGAGTTTGCGCCCCGTGTGGCGACCCATCAGCTCGTTCATCTTCGAACGCAGGTAGAGGATCTCCTTCGCCTGGATCTCGATGTCAGCCGCGGTTCCCTGATATCCACCGGATGGCTGGTGGATCATGATCCGCGAGTGCGGCAGAGCCGACCGCTTGCCGGTTCGTCCGGATGCCAGGAGGAACGCGCCCATGCTCGCCGCCAGTCCCATGCAGATCGTGTTCACCGGCGACTTGAGGAACTGCATCGTGTCATAGATCGCGAGGCCGGCGGAGACGGACCCGCCGGGCGAGTTGATGTAAAGATGGATGTCGCGCTCCGGATTGTCCGCGTCCAGGAACAGGAGCTGCGCGATGATGATGTTCGCGACATCGTCGTTGATCGGAGTGCCGAGGAACACGATACGGTCCATCAGCAGGCGGCTGAAGATGTCGTACGTGCGCTCCCCGCGGCTCGAGCGCTCGATGACATAGGGCGGATAGATGGTGGCCATGGCCATGTTGAATCAGAGGTGAGATGGGAGACTGGAGAAGGGAGTACCCCGCTCTATTCCACTGTGTTCTGGTCGAGCAGCCACTTGAAGACCTTTTCCTCGGTAATGCCACGCTCGAGCTCCTTCAATCGACCGGCCTTCTGCAGCGACGCATACAACTGCCCCACGTCGGTGCCACGGCGAGCGGCGAGTTCCGCGACGCGATCATCCAATTCGCTCTCCGTGGACTCCAGCTTCTCGCGCTCGGCCAGGGTATCGATGATCAGGTCACGACGCACCTGACGCTCGGCCATCGCGCGGAAGCGCTGGGCGAATGCGTCGCGTTCCGACTCCGGGACCTGGTACGATTCGATGTAGGCGCCCACCATCTGGTTCACCCACGATGGCGGCACATCGAATGCGTTGGCGCCAATGATCTCGTCGATCAGCTTCTGGCGCACATCGGCATCCGCCTCACGAGTCGCGTCGGTCGTCAGGTCTTCGCGCACCGCGCGGCGAAGAGCGTCGACGGAGTCGAACTCGCCCAGTTCGCGCGCGAACGCATCGTCGAGTTCCGGCAGCGCCTTTCGTTTTGCGTCGGCCAGCGTGACCCGCACGGTCTTGGTCTTCGATCGCTGCGACTCATCGGGAAAATCGTCAGGCCATTTCACCGGGCGCTCGGCGGTCTCGCCCGGCTTCAGGGTCATGATCAGCTCTTCGATTCCGGCGATGGCCTGGCCGCCGCCGAGGATGAGGCGATACTCCTTTCCCTCGGGGATCTGACCCGAATCGTCGGCGGTCGCCAGCATCACCGTGACCATGTCCTGCTCGGCGGGCTTCTCATCGATGGGAGTCCAGGTCGCTCGCTGCTCGCGCATTGAATCGATCTGTTCCTGAACCGAATCGTCGGTGACCGGGCGAACGGTTCGGGTGACACGGAAGCCCTGCGTACGCGGCAACTCGACTTTCGGATGTACCTCGAAGTGCAACTCGAACGTGAGGGGCTCGCCTTCCTTGAACTTCACGTCGTGGACGTGCGGCTGTGCCGCGAGCTTCACCTCGGTATCGCCCACCACCTGCTTGTAGGCTTCCTGGATCAGCGACTCGACCGCCTCCTGGCGAATCGCGGCGCCGAAACGCTGGCGGATCATCGCCGGGGGAGCCTTTCCGGGTCTGAAGCCGGGCAGGCGAGCGGATGAGGCGTAGCGACGCACGGCCTTCTCCTCGGCCTGACGCACCATGTCCGCCGGCACCTCCACCTGCAGGAGACGCTCGACCCCATCCACTTTCTTTTCAGTGACCTGAAGGTTCATTTCGTGATCAAATTCGGGAACGCACCCGCGCCGATGGTTGCTTCGGCGCCTCCCGAAAGGTAACGGAGCGAAAACCCTCCAGAAACGGATCGTTTCGGTTCCACCCGAGTCGCTCCGGGGCCGACGGCGACCTCCAGCTTCGGGAAGTGAACCCCATGCGAACGCTCGTCCTGCTGCTGGTCACGATCGCCCTTGCAGGACCGGCATGGGCGCAGAAAGTGCCAATCGATTCCGTCAACGTTGCCGACACGGCCAGCAGGCACGCTGTGCGCCTCAAGGATGGATCGACGTTTGTCGGCCGCATTTCGGGCATCACCGCCGACAGCGTGCGACTGCGCCTCGAACAGGGGGAGGTCTCGTTCGCCCGGTCAGCGATTGCGGAGGTCCGCCAATTCCCGTCGGCCAGGATTCGAAACGGGTCGTACTGGTTCGAGAATCCTCACCCCACCAGGCTTCTGTTTTCCTCGACGGCATTCCCACTGGAGAAGGGCACCGGCTACTACTCCAACACCTGGCTTGCCCTGCACACCTTCGCGACCGGCCTGACGGACCGATTCACCTTCGGCGGAGGCCTGGCCTGGTTTCCCGGCGTCTCGCTGGACGAGACGTTCTACTACCTGCTCCCGAAATACACCGTGGTGAACGGCGAGCGAACCAAGGTCGCAATAGGCGCCCTGGTCGGACTGCTGCCGTTCGGTTCAGGAGATGACGGCAGGTCAAGCGCCGGAATCCTCTACGGCGTGGGAACGACCGGCAATCGCGACAGCAACCTCTCGTTGGGGCTCGGATGGGGGTACGCCGGGGACGAAGTCGCCAGCAACCCCATCGTCATGGTCGGGGGCCAGGGACGCATTTCCCGTCGCATCTCCCTCATCTCCGAGAACTGGGTCTTTCCCATCTCGAGTGAGACCGAAGGCGTCTACTCATATGGTATTCGGTTTCTGGGCGAGGGACTGAGCGTCGATCTCGCGTTCGTTTCAGTGTTCGGTGAATCAGGAGCCATTCCCTGGCTGGGCTTCGCGTTCAGGTTCTGATGGTCGGATGGCTGATGGCAGATGGCGGATGTGAGAGGAACTGCGAGGCGATTGCACCGAAATGCGGTGGCCATCAGAACTGGCAGTTTATCCGACACCCGACATCCGTCCGCCATCCACCAGGCGTTCAACGATTCGCGCCGAACTGAGCACGCCGGGGATCCCTGCACCCGGATGCGTGCCCGCCCCAACAAAGAACAGGTTCGCGATATCCTCGCTGCGCGGGTGTGGTCGGAACCAGGCCGACTGGCGGAACAGTGGCTGCAGTGAGAACGCGCTGCCCAGGTGGCTGTTCAACTCGTCGCGGAAGTAGCGTGGATCGACGCGCATTTCGGTGACGATGTGACTCGTCAGGCCAGGCAGCAGCCTCTGGTCGAGATGCCTGACGATTCGATCGCGGTAGGCATTGCCGGCTTTCGCCCAGTCGATATCGGCGCTCAGGTTGGGAACGGGTGACAGGGCGTACCAGGCGTCGCCGCCCGGCGGCGCCAGAGACGGATCGGTCGCGGTCGGCCGGTGCAGATACAGCGAGAAATCGTCCGCCAGTCGTTCATGATGGAAGACGTCGTCGAGCAGTCCCCGGTAGCGCGGACCAAGCAGAATTTCGTGGTGCGCGACGTGCTCGTATCGCCGATTGGTGCCGAAGTAGAGCACGAAGAGCGACATGCTCTGTCGATATCGGTCGAGTCGTCGGTCCGAGTTCACGCGCCGCGCCTGTGGCGGAACCAGGTCCCGGTAGCTCCGTACCACGTCGCCGTTGCACACGACGGCGTCAGAGGGGATACGCTCGCCACCAGCGAGAATTACCGCCGTCGCGCGTTGGGCGGCGCCGACCTCGATCGATACAACCTCGGCGCCGAGACGCACTCGACCGCCCATCTCCTCCAACACGCGGACCAGCGCCGCCACGAGTGCACCGGTGCCGCCCTCGGCGAACCAGACTCCCCAACGACGCTCCAGTTCATGGATGAGCGCGTAGATCGACGGGCTGTCGAAGGGATTGCCGCCGATGAGCAGTGGATGGAAGCTCAGCAACTGCCGGATGCGCGGATCCCTGACTTCGGAATCGACGAGTTCGGCCACGGAACTCCATGACCGAGCGCGGATCAATCGGGGAATGGCGCGCAGCATCGGGCCAATGGAAAGGAACGGCTGGTCGATCAACGGAAATGCCTGATCGAAGATGTCCCGCGCGCGGCGAGCGAACCGTCGGTAGCCGTCCACGTCGCCGGGACTGAGCCTTCCGATTTCCGCGACCCGCTGCTCCTCGTCGCCTGACCAGTCGATGCTGGTTCCGTCATCGAACCGGACCCTGTAGAAGGGATCCACCGGAACCAGGCGAATGAAATCATCCATGCGGCGGCCAGCGAGCTGAAAGAGTTCGGCAATCAGCTGCGGCGCGGTGATGATCGTCGGCCCGGCGTCGAAAGTGAATCCGTCCTTCCGGAAGACGCCGGCGCGCCCGCCGGCCTGCGTTCGCTTTTCGACAAGCTCCACGTCGTGGCCACGCGCGCACAGCCGGATGGCGGCGGCAAGTCCGCCGAACCCGGCGCCTATGACGACGATCCTCACGCGGCCCGGCGCGCCGACAGGCCAAACGCGCGGAGCCCGACGCCGCGCCAGGCAATGGCGGCGGGAATGACCATGCTCAGGGCGCCTAACGCGGCGGCCCACGACAGGCCGTCGCGCAGGCAGATCGCCACCGGCATTACGCCGTTCGCCAGGTACAGGGCCATCGGCAGTGACGACACCGACCAACTCGCCCGGATGCGCGTGGGCGGGACGATGGCGAGCATGATTCGCGCAATGAGCGTTGCGGTGAGCAGCCAGCCGAACCAGTTGCTCAGCGGCATGCCGTAGAAGGCATTGGCGGTGAAAAAGGCCACCAGCCAGCCGGGGAGACCGGCGTCGCGGAACATCGCGCCGGTGCCCCAGGCCCAGTGGCCAGTCTTCACCATCGCCGGATCCATTGAGACATCCCACGCCACCATCAGGAGTCCGGCGGCCAGTGCCCACACCCAGCGCGTTCGGTGGTCGTCAGCCGGCTTCGTCAGCCGGGCCACGATGACCAGCGAGCCGACCAGCATGTAGAACCACGACAGCGGAATGGGAAACGGAACCAGCCCCAGGATTCGATAGCCCAGGAGACCCGAATAGGCGTAGTCACCGAAGGGAAGGCCAACCGATGTCCCGATCAGTTCCGCGCCGAGTGCCAGAGCGCTCGCGGTCACGGCGAGGAGCACCGCACTGCGCCATCCCGTCGTGCCACCCAGGAACGCCACTGCTGACAGGGCCCCGAGCACGACGTACGTCGGCCCGGCAAATCGGAACGAGACCCGCATGATCGTCGCCGCGGGCTCCGACGTCAGATCGAGTCCTGGCGCGCCGGCGAGGATGGTCAACATGGCCGCCGTCGAAAACAGGATGAGCCCTGTGTGCGCGGCCAGCAGGAGCCATGAGGCACGAACGCCGCCGTTCACCGCGACGCCTGACGAGCCGAATCGAGGGGAAACGAGAGGTCGGCCGCGAGGCGCGGGAGATCCCCTCGCCAGGAGCGCCATGCAACCCCGAGGAGCGTCAATCGGGACGCCGAGACGCGATGCGAAAGGGTGTCGAAATCGGATTCCTCGATGGCTTCGAGGATTTTCGAGTACCCTGCTGCACAGGCCAGCGCGCAGCCCTGCGCATCCAGTTGCAGTAACGGTATTCCCGGGAGTGCCTGCCGGTACAGATCGCGCGCTCTGCCAACCTGGAAAGCCATGAATGCTCGCCAGGCATTCCAGTCGCCCCTCACCGCTCCGGAGATCACCTTTTGACGATCGAGGCCATGGCGCCCGAGGTCCATAGTCGGCAGGTAGCACCGGCCGCGAGCGGCATCCTCACCGACGTCGCGCAGGATGTTGGTGAGCTGCATGGCCACTCCCAGCTTCCGGGCGCAGGCCACCGCCATCGAGGCTCTCGCGACGTTGTCCGCGGCGATCCCGAAGATCGCGCAGCACATCTCACCCACGCTTCCGGCCACGCCCTCGCAGTATTTCTCGAGGTCGGGCCAGGTCTCGTACACGTGGTCACTCAGGTCGTGTTCGACTCCGTCGAACAATTCCTTCATGGCCTCGACGGGCACGTTGAACTCGCGGCAGGCGCGCGCCAGCTCCCTCAGGATCGGGTCGTCGGAGCGTCGTTCGAGCGCACTGAACGCCGCCTCGCGGAAGCGCCGGAGGGCCAGCGCCCCTTCCTCGCGATAAAGGCCGCTCGCATCGACGATGTCGTCCGCGGTCCGGCACGTCGCGTAGATCGCGTAGGCGCCGCGCCGCTTCCGTTCGGGAAGGAGCCGGCTGGCGATCGAAAACGTGCGGGCATGCTTCGCGGCGATCAGTCGGCAGGCACGCGCGCCGCCGGCGTCGCCGCCGTCGCGCGCCGGTGGATCAGGCGGACTGACCGAGGCGCTCTCCGGCGACGTCATCGCGCCTTGGACTTGGCTCATGATTCAGGCCGAAGCTAGCGCTCAGGCGACCGGTAAGGGACCCCGCAACGCTGCGGCTGACCCCCCGTTACACGCGCGAGTCAGGCCGTGCGGAGAGGGGACGAGAGGCCTTGGGGCCGTGACCGGGCGCTGACTCATTGACACAGGTCAAGCCGACCCCCATTATGGCCCCGCTTTGTTCACCCGGCTGCGCCCCGTCCAACGCCAAACACGCCCACGAGTCGGCAAGACCCGTGTTCGTCGAGAAGAGGCTCAAATAAGAGCCAACACCGGAATCTGACTGGCATACGCACAGCGATCGTGGACCGTTGTGATTTCCGCGCATGACCGGCCCCCGCAGGCCGAGGCGTGCGCATCAGTGTTTTTGGTCGGCAGTAACCTCATCCCCGTGGGAGGGTCACATGATGAGTAGTGTCCGTTGGAGGGCCACGTTCCTCGCCGCATCGGCCTTTGTCCTCGCGTTTGCGACGGACGGTGCCGCGCAGGCGACCGGAACGATCGAAGGACGCGTGACGGAGGGGGGTTCCGGTAGGCCGTTGTCCGGCGCCCAGGTATTCGTCGCCGGAACCACGGTCGGAAGCGTCACCAACGAGCGTGGCGATTACCGGATTACCGGCGCTCCGGCACGCCAGGTCGAGATCCGCGTCAGGTTGATCGGCTATAGCCCGATCAACAAGTCCGTCGTCGTCACGGCCGGCCAAACCGCAACCTTGAACATCGAGGTCGGCGTATCGGCCCTTCAACTCGAGCAAGTGGTGGTGACGGGCACCGGCGCGCAGGTGGAAGTGAGGAAGCTGGGTAACACGATCGCCACCATCCAGCCCCCCGCGTTTGCGCCCATCACGACGCCCTCGCAGCTGCTGCAGGCCCGTGACGCAGGCGTGTCGATCCTTCCCGCGTCGGGTATCGCGGGCGAGGGGTCGCGCATCCGCATCCGCGGCAACGCATCGCTCTCCATGTCGAACGAGCCGATCGTCTTTGTCGACGGCGTCCGTATCAACACCGCGGGCGGCGGAATGGCCGCCGGCGGCGGGGGCTCGGTGTCCCGTCTCGACGACATCGATCCGACGTCGATCGACCGTGTGGAGATCCTGAAGGGCGCCGCGGCTGCCACGCTGTATGGGACCGAAGCCTCGAACGGCGTGATCCAGATCTTCACCAAGAAGGGTTCCTCGGGCCTGGCTCGCTGGACGTTCAACGCCGAGCAATCCGGCACGAACTATGATCTCAACCGGATCAAGGCCAACTGCGGCGTGGCCAAGACCGATACGGCTGCAGCCAGGCTCGGTTCTTTCTTCGGTCAGGACGTGACGGCCTACCAGCCGTTCTGCATCAACGCGTCGGATGAAATCCTGGGCACCGGTATGGGATCGACGGTGAACGGGTCGGTAACCGGCGGCACGAACGCGTTCACATACTTCGCGTCCGGCCGGTATGCCAGTGAAGACGGTCCGATGGACGTCGGCTTCCTCGATGGCCTCACGGTCGACAAGGTGCGCCGCATCCAGGGTCTGACGAACCTCGGCCTGGTACCCTTCAACTCTCTCAAGCTGGGCATGCGGCTGAGCTACGCCGACGCGCTCCAGCAGGTCCCGCAGAACAACAACAACATCTACGGGGTCACTTCGCTGGCGATGTTCGCCAAGCCCGAACTGGCGAACTGCAACAAGTCGGCCGTCCTCGCGCCCGGCTCGGGCCGCTGCACCGGTGCGGGCAACATATACGGCAACGCAGCCTTCATGACGGTGCACGAAGCCGTCCAGACCACGGCGGAGAATCGCGCCGGCCGTTTCACGGGCGTGTTCGACGCCACCTATACTCCGACCGATAACATCACGGCGACGACCACGGTCGGCATCGACGCAACCGATGACCGCAACTTCCAGTTCCGGTATTTCGGCCACAACGTCGACCAGTTCACCGGGAACAATGTCAACGGCTCGCGAAGTATCGGCGCCACGACCGACCGGCAGTACACAGTCGATACGAAACTGAACTGGAAGTCGACGCTGTTCGGACTGCAGTCGGACCTCGTCGGAGGCGTCCAGGGCTTCATCACGAAGAGGACGAATTCCGGCGGCTCGAACACCAACTTTCCTGGTCCCGGTCTCGAAATCGTCGGGGCCGGCTCCAACCCGCAGGTCAGCGAGTCCTTCGTCCAGACGGTCAACGGCGGGTACTTCTTCCAGGACCAGTTGGGCTTCCAGGATTACGTCTTCCTGACCGTTGGCGGCCGGTATGACTACGCGTCCGCGTTCGGCGAGAACGCCGGCGGCGTGTTCTACCCGAAGGTGTCGGTCTCCGTCGTACCGTCGGATCGCTCGTCGTGGAGTTCGCCGCTGGGCGTGAATACTTTTCGTGTGCGGGGCGCCATCGGCAAGTCAGGTCGCCAGCCGAACGCGTTCGACAAGTTCACCACCTTCAGTCCGTTGACCTCGGAGCTGGGTGCCGGCTTGTCGCCTGAGAACCTCGGCAACCCGGACTTGAAGCCTGAGATCTCGACTGAGTGGGAGGCCGGCGCGGAGCTCGGCTTCTGGGACAACCGCCTCGGTCTCGACTACACCTATTGGAATCGTACCGTCGACGACGCTCTGATCGCCAAGCAGTTCCCGCTTTCGGGCGGGTTCGCCCGACTGCAGCTGGCCAACATCGGCACGCTTGACGCGTACGGGCACGACTTCAAAGTCAACGCGTTCCTGGTGCAACGCGCGAACTGGACGCTCGATGTCTTCGCCAGCACGGCGTACATACACCAACAGATCACGTCGATGGGCGGCGCTCCGCCGCTCAAGGTCGGCGGCAGCTACCCGCGGTATCGCAACTTCCTGAGGGGGCCGGATGACACCGACGGCGACGGGACACCCGACAAGTTCTGGGCTCCGGGTGACCTGTTCGGCGCCGCCCTGCCCGGTGCATGCTCGGCTCGGCCGGCAGGCGCGACCTACATGTGCCTGAATGCGGGCGAGGTGCCGTTCGACAGCAACCGTGACGGTAAGCCGGACACGGAGGCTGAGGCGCTGGCGTACCTGGGTACGGTTCGCGGCATGTCCAACATCGATCCGATCCGGTACGACGAGGACGGAGACGGCGACTTCCTCGACCACTACCTCGGCAAGCCGTATCCGGACTGGAACATGACGTTCGGCAGCAACGTGAGCCTCGGTCGGTCGTGGCGCGTGAATGCCCTGTTCGAGTATCGGGGTGGCAACTTCACCGTCACGAACTTGACGGACGCGTTCCGTAACTCGCACCCGACGATCGGGCTCAACACGATCACGGGGGCGCAGGTTGAAGCGGTGATCACCAATCCGGCCAGCACGGCGGCGGAGCGTCTGGAAGCGGCCAAGATCTGGTGGACGAAGCTCAAGGCGCTGTCGCCGTACGACGGTCTGAACCAGAACGAAGACGGTTCGTTCCTGCGCCTGCGCGAAGTCGGCGTGACCTGGACGTCTCCGGCCGGGCTGGCGGCCAAGCTGGGTGCGCGGGAAGCGACGTTCTCGCTCACCGGCCGCAACCTGTTCCTCAAGACGAACTACACAGGCGTGGACCCCGAGACGAACGCGATTGGTCGGGACACTGGTGGGGGAACCGACGGGAACTATTTGGAGGCGGTCGATGCCTTCGGCTGGCCGCTTGCCCGCCGCATCGCGTTCTCCATCCGCCTTGGCTACTAACCGGAGCATTCCACACCTATGACTCGATTCCAGATTGCATCGAAGCGCGACCGGGCACGTCCCGGTCGCGCCGGCCGGGTCGCTGTGGCGTTGTCGGCCACGGTGCTGTTAGCCGCGTGTAGCGGCCTCCTCGACGTGAAAAACCCCAATAACGTCGTTGAGGATGCCCTCGGAAATCCGGCCGCGGCTACGTCCATCGCCAACGGTGCCGGCGCAACCGTAACGCGCGCTTATTCCGCCATTCTCTCGCCGTATGGTGCTGTGACCGACGAGCTCACTTACGTCGGATCGCGTGATGCATACGGGTATGCTGATAAGGGCGAGGTGTCCGATCCATTCAATGAGTTCTCCGACGCGGCGTTCCCCGAAATGAACGAGGCTCGCTGGACCACGGCTGCCGCCGTCGCCCGGCTCAAGGGGTTCCTCGATGAGGGTACGCTTGCCGACAAGAACAACCTCGCGCGGGCGCTCCTCTACGAGGCGATTATCTTCACCGGTATCGGTGAGATGTTCGACGACTTCGTCATCGACGCCGACAAGACCGGGTCGTATACGGATCCCGGGGTGCCCGGCAAGCCGATCGGTGAAGGGAACATGTCGATCGTTTTCGACTCGGCGGTTGCGCAGACCACGGAGGGGTTGGCCGCTGCCGGCCTGACGAAGGACAACAAGATCCGCCTCCTGGCCATGCGGGCGCGAGCCAGGCACTCGAAGGCCATCTGGGCCAAGCTCAATGGCTCCGGTGGAGCACCGGCCTCGACCCCGGTGGCCAGCCCGCTCGTCAGCGATGCAGGTGCCGATGCCGACGCCGCGGCGGCTCTCACCGAAATGGGTGCGGCCGCTGACTACAAGTTCAAGCTCACGCCCTTCAGTCAAACGCTCGGGTTCCCCGTGGTGGGCAATGACCTGAACAACCGGCTTGAGCTGCGCGCGGGAGACTTCCAGGCCGGCAACAAACCCGCGGACTGCACCACCGACTCGTGCGATTCCTGGGTGGATCCCAACGGGGCTGGAAACGCCATCGACAGCACGACGTTGAAGGACCCGGTCACTGGCGCCATCGATCCGGCCTTCCGGGCGAATATTACGGAGTGCTGCACGAAAGGCGTTCAGAACGGGCAGGGCGACCTGGTCCCGATGACGATTATCTCCGCGCGTGAAATGTTGTTGATCCGTGCCGAGCATGCACTGGCGTCAGGTAATACGGCCGGGTTCACGAGCTTCATCAACGAAGTCCGTGCGTTCAACTCGCTGACGCCTTACGCCGGGACGCCCGCGCCGCAGACGATGCTGGCCTACACGCGCTTCGTGAATCTGTACAACCAGGGTAAGCGCCTGATGGACATGCACCGTTTCGGAATCAAGGCGCGCAAGTGGGTGCCAGAGTCTGAGGCGTACGCGAAGGCGTGCTTCTTCCCGGTCATGAATATCGAACGGTCAACGCACCCTGAAGATTTCGTCCAGCCGCTTTGCAGGCCGTGATCGAGGACTGAAAGCGCGGCGAAGAATGGAATACGAACGGGCAGCCAGATGGCTGCCCGTTCGTTTTGTCGCCAATCCCTGCCAGTCGCGATTTGCGCTCGGCGCTCTGCGCTCACCATGCGGGAGGGGGGACTCGAACCCCCACGGCCAAGCCACAGGATCCTAAGTCCTGCGCGTCTACCAGTTCCGCCACCCCCGCTAACCCCGATCCGTCGATTGAAACAGCGATGATCGGTGAAAGATAGTGCCTCCAGACCCGGCGCCATCAACAAAGGCGGAACACGGATTACGCGGCAAAGACGGATGGACGCGGATCGAACCTGATCGGAAAACGCCTGGGCGCTGGTTAGGTTTCACCCCTCCCGCTTCGCACCAGCACCTGCACGGGTATCAGCATGCCGCAGTCAGCCACCATCCCGGGTCCAACGACACGCTCGTACCCGAGTATCAAGACTACCCTCCCTGGCCCCAGGGCGAAGGCCATTGTCGAGCGCGACCGGGCGTTCACCTCGCACGCCTACCTGAAGGAGTACCCGCTCGTAATTGCGCGTGGCGAAGGGGTCATGGTGGAAGACGTGGATGGCAATCGCTTTCTCGACTTCATGAGCGGCATCGCGGTCTCCAGCACCGGCTACGGGCATCCGAAGGTCGTCGCAGCGGTGCAGGAAGCGGCGGCGCGGTTCCTGCACATCTGCGGTTCCGACTTCTACTTCGAGGGAATGGCGGCACTCTGCGAGCGACTGGCGCGGCTGGCGCCCGGGAAGTCCCCGAAGCGCGTGTTCCTGACCAATTCGGGCACGGAAGCCACCGAAGGCGCCATCAAGCTGGCGAGGTATGCCACGCGACGCACGGCCATCATCGCGTTCAAGGGCGCCTTTCATGGGCGGACAACCGGCGCCCTGGCGCTCTCGTCGAGCAAGGCGCGACAGCATTCAGGCTTTGGTCCGTTGTTGCCCGACGTGCACCACGTCGCCTATCCGAATCGGTATCGCGCTCCTCTCGGGATGAGCGATGCCGCGCTCGTCGCGGAGGCGATCGACGGAATAGCGGGCGATCTGTTCACGCGCCACCTCGACCCGAACGACGTCGCCGCGATCTTTGTCGAGCCGATTCAGGGTGAGGGCGGCTACCTCTTTCCGCCTGACGGCTTCCTCCGCGCGCTGCGCGAGCTGTGCGACAAGCACGGCATCCTGCTCGTCTTCGACGAGATTCAGTGCGGCGTGGGCCGCACGGGACGGATGTGGGCGTGCGAGCACGAAGGGGTTGAACCCGACATCATGCTGAGCGCCAAGGGACTCGGCTCAGGAATGCCGATCGGCGCCTTCATCGCGCGCGAGTCGGTCGACGACTGGAAGGGTGGAGCCCACGGCTCCACGTTCGGCGGCAATCCCGTCTGCTGCGCCGCTGCGCTGGCGACACTCGATCTCGTGGAAGGCGGCCTGATGGCGAACGCCGAACGCCTCGGGAAGCGCCTGATCAGCGGCGTGCGGAAACTCGCGGAACATCATGACATCATCGGCGACGTGCGGGGCCGCGGTCTGATGGTCGGAATGGAGCTGGTGAAAGACCGGGCCAGCCGCGAGCCGAATCCCGGGGCGTCGCGCCGGCTGGTTGACACGGCGTTCCAGCATGGCCTGTTGTTGTTAGGCTGTGGGAAGAGCGTGGTGCGGGTAGCGCCGCCGTTGGTGATCGACGAAACGGACGTCGATCGCGGGCTGGAAGTGCTCGCGGAATGTCTCCGGTAGCGCGAGGCATCAGGCACCAGGCATCAGGGAAGGACTGAGGGCCTCGTCGGCGAACCGACGAGGCCCTCAGTCCCTCTCTCGACCCTCGACCCTCTATTTGCCGATTCTCAGATTCACAATCCTCGTCTGCTCCTGATCGAGGTTGTAGACCATCAGGCTCAGATAGCCACCGTCACGAACTCCAGCGAGTGCCTGCTGCAGATCGTTCGCTGTCTGCAGCGTCCGGCGCGGTTGGGGGTTGATCACGGAAAGCAGAATGTCGTTGCGTTGGAGCCGCTGACGCGCCGGTCCGTTCGGGTCGATGTCCACGACGCGAAGGCCACGGTGGTCAATGGAAATCTCATTCTGCCGGGCCTGCGCTTCGGTGATCGGTTCAACGGTGATGCCGAGCTTCTCGGTGTTCGTGCCCGCCGTCTCCGGTTCATCGTTCCCCGGCCGAGTGTTCGACGCGACCCGTGTGGTACTGTCGGTCGCCTCGCCCAGTCGAACGTTGAAGGTCTTTCTGGTTCCGAAACGCCACGCTTCGATCTCGACTGTCTGGCCAGGCTCATGGCTGCGGATGATCCGCTGCAGCGTGCTGACGCGGTCGGCGGGCTTGCCGTCCGCCTTGACGATAACGTCACCCGGCTCGATCCCGGCGCGGCGTGCCGGCGAGTTGTTGTTATCCGCCGTGAACGGCTGGACCAGGACGCCCGTGACGTCCTTCAAGCCGGCGACCGCCGCATCCTCGGCCTGTGCATCGCGGATGGAGACACCGAGCACGGCGCGGCGCACGCGACCGTGCTCGATGAAGTCGTCGAGCACTTCCTTGGCGAGCGTGATCGGGATGGCGAAGCCGTACCCTGAGTAGTAGCCGGTCTGGCTGGCGATCGCGGTGTTGATGCCGATCACCTCGCCGCGCACGTTGACCAGCGGGCCGCCGGAGTTGCCAGGATTGATCGCCGCATCGGTCTGGATGAAGTCGGTGATCGCCCAGTTGTTCTGGTTCACGCGAACGTCGTTGCCACCTCGTCCCTTGGCCGAGACGATACCGGCGGTGACGGTGAAGTCGAGGCCTAACGGGTTGCCGATGGCCACGACCCACTCGCCGATCTTCGTCCCGTTGTCATCGCCGAGCGAAGTGTACGGAAGGCCCTTCTGGTCGATCTTCAGAACGGCGACGTCGGTGGTTTCATCACGCCCGATCACGCGCGCCGGGAAGGTGCGTCGATCGGTGAGGGTGACTTCCACACGATCGAAGCCCTGGATGACGTGGTTGTTGGTCAGGATGTAGCCGTCGGCGCTGACGATGAAGCCCGAGCCGCTGGCCTCCATCGGAACGGGGGGCTCACGGTCGAACTGGCCGAAGAAGTCCTCGAATGAACGCGGCCGCTGGCGCTGTGGCTGCTGTGGCTGCTGCGGTTGCTGGCGCTGGCTCGTCTGGCGCTGCGTGCGCTCTGAGTGGATCGACACCACCGCCGGCGTCACGCGTTCGGCAATGGAAGAAAAAGCGACATTGAGATCGGAAACGCCGGGCGGCACGATCGGCGCCACCGAGGACGTCGTGCGCGCCGATGACTGCGCGTACCCGAACTTTGTCAGATCAAGACCCGACGCGAACACAAGGCCGCCAACGAACGCGGCCACTAACGCGCCACCAAAGGTCAGGCGAGCAATCGGATTGGACTTCATGGTTGGTCTCTGCAATTGGGGTTCAATCAGGGTCGAGGCTTGGGGGTCGAGGCTCGAGGAAGTGGTCAGTATCCTCAAGCCTCGAATCTCAACCCTCTCCGCTGTCTTACATACGTAGTCACGAGGCCGTTCCGGTGGGTTTCCTTGCTCCAAACTGACATGAAGCACCCGGAACCACCCTGACGCTGTCCAGAATCACGCCGGGGCGCTACCCCCGGCGTGTAAAGCGTTGCTGGACATCGATAGAACGCTACTTCTTGTCGTCGACGATCTCGTAGTCCGCCTCAACCACCTCATCGGGCTTTGCCCCGCCCGGCGGCGCTTCGGCGCCAGCGGCTCCGGCTTCAGGCCCTGGAGCCGGGCTGGGCTCTCCGCCCTGCGTCTGCGAGTAAAGCGACCGGCCGGCCTCCTGGTACGCCGCCGACAGCTCCTCCATGGCTGCCTTGATCTCGGCGGTGTCGTCGCCGCGGTGCGCCTTGCGGGCCCGCTCCACGGCGGTGTCCAGCCGCGTCTTGAGCTCGGGGCTCAGGCGGTCGGACCACTCCTTCGCGTTCTTCTCCACCTCATAGGCGAGCGAGTCGAGCCGATTCCGCGAGTCGATATCCTCGCGACGCTTCTTGTCGTCGGCCGCGTTCTTCTCGGCGTCGCGCACCATGCGCTCGATTTCGTCCTTGTTCAGGCCGCTCGACGCTTCGATGCGGATCTTCTGCTCCTTGTTCGTGGCCTTGTCCTTCGCGGACACGTGCAGGATGCCGTTGGCGTCGATGTCGAACGTGACTTCGACCTGCGGCATGCCTCGCGGAGCGGGCGGAATGCCAGTCAGCGTGAACTTGCCAATTGTTCTATTGTCGCGAGCCAACTCGCGCTCGCCCTGAAGAACGTGAATTTCCACCGTGGTCTGATTGTCGTCAGCCGTGGAGAACGTCTCGGTCTTCCGCGTCGGAATCGTCGTATTGCGCGTGATGAGCACCGTGGTGACGCCGCCGAGCGTTTCGATACCGAGCGACAGCGGGGTCACGTCGAGCAGGAGAACGTCCTTCTGTTCACCGGTGAGCACCGCGCCCTGGATCGCCGCGCCAATGCCGACGACTTCGTCAGGGTTCACGGACTTGTTAGGCTCCTTCCCGAAGAAGTCCTTCACGATCTGCTGGATCTTCGGAATGCGCGTCGAACCGCCGACGAGGATGACCTCATCCACGTCCTTGGGGTCGAGGCCGGCGTCCTTCAGCGCCTGCTGCATCGGCGGGAGGGTGCGCTTGATCAGGTCGTCGACCAGCTGCTCGAACTTCGCGCGGGTGAGCGAATAGTTCAGGTGCTTGGGTCCCGACTGGTCGGCCGTGATGAACGGAAGGTTGATGTCCGTCGTCTGGGTGGTCGACAGCTCCATCTTGGCCTTCTCCGCGGCCTCCTTCAGGCGCTGGAGCGCCATGGGGTCCTTGGAGAGGTCGATGGCCTGGTCGCGCTTGAATTCCTGGACCAGCCACTCGATGACGCGCTGGTCGAAGTCGTCGCCGCCCAGGTGGGTGTCGCCGTTTGTGGCCTTCACCTCGAACTGGCGCGAGCCTTCGACGTCGTAGAGCTCGAGGACCGAGATGTCGTACGTGCCGCCGCCAAGGTCGAAGACGGCGATCTTCTCGTCCTTGCCCTTCTTGTCGAGCCCGTAGGCAAGCGCCGCTGCCGTCGGCTCGTTGATGATTCGAAGGACTTCGAGCCCGGCGACCTTGCCGGCATCCTTCGTGGCCTGGCGCTGTGCGTCGTTGAAGTAGGCGGGCACGGTCACGACGGCCTTCGACACGGGGTAGCCGAGATAGTCCTCCGCCGTCTGCTTCATCTTCTGCAGCACCATCGCCGAGATCTCGGGCGGCGTGTACCGCTTGCCCTGGACTTCCACGGACGCCAGGCCGCTCGGCCCCTCGACGACCGTGTACGGAACGCGCTTGATCTCCTCGGGCACCTCGGGGATCCGGCGTCCCATGAAGCGCTTGATGGAGAAGACCGTGTTCCTGGGGTTGGTTACGGCCTGCCGCTTGGCGATCTGACCGACCAGGCGTTCGCCGTCCTTGGTGAAACCGACGACGGATGGGGTGGTCCGCCCACCCTCCGAGTTGGGGATCACGACTGGATCGCCGCCCTCCAGAACGGCTACCACGGAGTTGGTGGTGCCGAGGTCAATGCCGATTACCTTGTCTGCCATCTGAAGCCTCTGGGTGGTTGGGTCGCCACGGTCGGCGGGGTGAAGCCAAGTTCAGTTCAACGAATCGAGGCCATGCCGAATGGGGCGCATGCCGGATTCCGCTGGGTCTAAGGCAAGCGAGGGGCCGCGCGGTCATGTCATTTTGGCCAGCCGAACGGCTGAGCGGAGGAGGTCGGGGGCCGAAATGACGGCTGTCAGTGAACTCCGTACACCTCAGGGCAGGCGAGGGGGAGGATTGGGATGTTCCCGCTGAGCGACGAGAACCCGACAGTTCGTGTCCCGGTCACCACCTACTTCCTGATCGCGGTCATCGTTGGCGTGTGGGTGCTCGTTCAGGGTGCCGGGCTCGACCAGCAAGCCCTGGCGGCCAGCGTCTGCAATCTGGGAATGGTCCCCGGCGAGGTGACGGGGCAGGCTCCGCTGGGGACGTCGGTCCCACTCGGACCCGGCCTGGCGTGCGTCGTGGATGACTGGTCACTGAACATCTGGACGCCAGTCACCTCGATGTTCCTTCACGGCGGCTGGGGGCACCTGCTTGGCAATTTGCTGTTCTTCTGGGTCTTTGGAAACAACATCGAAGACAGCATGGGGCGGATCCGCTTCCTGGTCTTCTACCTCCTCTGCGGACTGATCGCCGCCGGTTCTCACGTAGTCCTGGATCCCAGGTCGCCGGTGCCGACAGTTGGCGCGTCAGGCGCCATTTCCGGAGTCCTGGGTGCGTACCTGGTTCTCTATCCGCATGTGCGGGTGAGGATGCTGTTCTGGTTCCTGCTCTTCATCAGGGTAATACGGGTGCCCGCATGGGCCGTGCTGCTGTGGTGGTTTCTCTGGCAGGTAATTGCCGGGCTTCCGCAGCTCATGACGCTGAATCGGGAAGTCTCGGGCGGTGTTGCGGTCTGGGCGCACATCGGCGGGTTCGTTGCCGGGGTGATCCTTGTCAAGCTCTTCGTGAACGAGGATCTGCATCGCCGGCGGCTGGCGATGGGGGATGCGCGAGACGCGTTCCAGTCGGTCTGAGCACTCTCAACGCCGCTCCGCTATCGCCGGGCTCTCACGTTGCCAGCTCCCGTCAGGGAGCCGTAGCTTAGTGGCGCCGCAACAGGCCGGGTTGTGCAGTGAAGCACACTGGTCCGCGAATGCCCCCCCACGCAAACACGTTACACGTGCGCCTCATTCCTCGCGACGAAGGGTTTTTCACGTTGTTCAATCAGCTCGCAGCCAAGATGAAGCAGGCGGCTGAGCTGCTCCATGAGATGTTCTCTGGCCCCGACCGACTTGAGTACTACGTCACCGAGATCAAGAAAGTCGAGCACGACGCCGACGCGGTCATCGCTGAAGTGGGAACCCGACTCGACCGCAGCTTCATTACCCCGCTCGATCGTGAAGACATCTACCGCCTGGCGCAGGAGCTCGACACGATCACGGACCTGATCGACGGCACCGCGCGCCGGGCGAAGATGTTCAAGCTTCGCGAGATTCGCCCTTACGCCGTGCGCCTGGCCAACATCCTGCAGGAATCGGTGAATGAGCTCGAACAATCGGTCAGGACGGTCAAAGACCGAAAAACCGTGACGCGCCACACGATGGCCGTGAAGAAGTGCGAAGAAGAGGGCGACGCGGTCTATGCGGAAGCGATCGGGGCGCTGTTCCAGGGCACTCCCGATCCCATCGACGTGATCAAGTGGAAGGAAATCTACGACACGCTCGAGAATGCGTTGGATCGTTGTCAGTCGGCGTCCATCGTGCTGGAGAGCATCTCGCTCAAGAACTCCTGATCCGTGGCGACCTACATCGTCGTCATCGTCGCGGTCGCTTTCTTCTTCGATTTCATCAACGGTTTTCACGACTCGGCGAACTCAATCGCCACCGTCGTGGGGACTCGGGTGCTCAACCCCCTGGTCGCGGTGGCGTGGGCGGCTTCCTTCAACTTCCTGGCCGCCTTTACGGTGGGAACCGCCGTGGCCAGGACAGTCGGGAAGGGAATGATCGACGTGTCCATCGTCACCCCGAACGTGATCCTCGGTGGATTGCTTGGAGCGATAGTCTGGAACGTGGTCACCTGGTGGTACGGACTGCCGAGCAGTTCATCGCACGCGCTCGTAGGTGGATACGCCGGCGCGGCGGTGGCGAAGGCCGGCTGGGCCGCGATCATTCCGGCCGGATGGATCAAGACACTCATCTTCATCGTGGCGTCGCCGCTCATCGGGCTGGTTGCCGGCTATGGGCTGATGGTGGCGTTCTACTGGATCTTTCGCGGATTCAGTCCGGGGAAAGTCAATTCCATCTTCCGCCGCGTACAGCTCGCGAGCGCGGCGCTCTTCTCGCTGTCGCACGGCGCGAATGACGCGCAGAAGACGATGGGCATCATCGTCGGACTCCTGATTTCCTCTCAGGGAGTATTCGCGAGCGAGACTGGATGGATGCGGCATCTGCACCTCGCCGACACCGACTCGATACCGCTCTGGGTTGAGATGGGCGCGTACACGGCGATTGCGCTCGGCACATTGCTTGGGGGTTGGCGGATCGTTCACACCATGGGAAGCCGCATTACCAAGCTGCGTCCGGTAGGTGGCTGCGCGGCGGAGACTGGCGGCGCCATAGCGATTCTCATTGCGACCCGTTTTGGCATTCCCGTGAGCACGACGCACACAATTACCGGTGCCATCGTCGGCGTTGGCGCCACGACACGCCTTTCCGCCGTGCGATGGGGCGTGGCAGGTCGGATCGTATGGGCGTGGGTGCTGACGATTCCGGCATCAGCGTCAGTGGCCGCGATACTGCTGGTCATTCTGGAATGGCTGGCCGCCTGAGGTGGAATGAGCGTGGTCGCTGGTGGCCGCTCGTATCGGATTCGTAACGAACCAGACAGAATCGTCACAAGAGTTCGCTTTTGATTGCGACTCCTCGCTGTGTGGAGCATTACTAACCACGCCGGCCGCGTGGCTGGCACCCGCAGCGGAGACAGCAATGGGCGCAAGCCGTCGATTCGTCGATTCACTCGGATTCTCGTGGCAAGCACTCGAGATCTCGCTTGATACGCGTGCTGCTCGTGCGCAGGCGACAACGGGCCATTGGCTCTACTTTCTCTCGCGCGGCACAACGAGACGACTGCTGTCTTATCCGCGTGATTGGGCCGCGATGAGTTGGAGCGATCTGGAAGACCTGTGCTCACATGCAGAAGTCGTGGGCACTGATGCAGGATCGCGTCCTGTCAGGGCGTTCTCGGAAACACTGGGAACGGCCGGCCGCTGAACCCTCCCACCGGGTCTCCTGTGACGGCCCCTGGGTGTCCGCCTGTGCTCGTGAGGTGCGCCCATGTGTGTAAGGCGCTAGGCCACAATGACTTAAGGCGGCCACTCGGCGGCGGGGCTGTCGTGGTTACCGGGGTAATTGTGGGACGCGATATTTAGAACCGTCTGACGCCCCCTGCGTGTCGTCACGGCACGCAGCTTCCCCGATACCCCAGATGACCGAGACCGCGGTCGCGACGTCCCTCTTTCTCAACCGTGAACTCTCGTGGCTGGAGTTCAACAGCCGCGTTCTGCACGAAGCCGAGGACGACCGCACTCCGCTGCTCGAGCGGCTGAAATTCCTGTCGATCTTCAGCACCAACCTGGACGAGTTCTACATGGTCCGGTTGGCGGCGTTGCGACGGCAGGTGGCCGCGAGCGTCCAGCAGACGACGCCGGATGGATTGACGCCTGGCGCGCAACTCGATGCGATTGATGAGCGCATTCGCGAACAGCTCGAGCGTCGCCGGCGGTGCCTGCATGACATCCTGATCCCCAAGCTCGAGGCCGTTGGCGTCAGGATCGTCACGATCGATGAGGTGACGCCTGACGAGCGAATTGCCCTCGATCTGTATTTCGAGTCGGAAGTGTTTCCGGTCCTGACGCCGCTGGCGGTCGACCCGGGGCATCCCTTCCCGTACATCTCCAACCTGTCACTGTCTCTCGCGGTGCAGGTTTACGAAGAGAGCAGGGGCGGGGAGCATTTCGCGCGCGTCAAGGTGCCGCGAAGCCTGCCGCGCTGGGTACCCATAAAGCGCCCGAATCGTTTCGTGGCGCTCGAGGACCTCATCGGCGCGCACCTGTCCAAGCTGTTCCCCGGAATGCGCGTGCTCGGCTGGCACATGTTCCGCATCACGCGTCATTCGGATCTGGATGTCCCGGCCGCCGATGAATCAGAGGACCTGCTGGCCACGATCGAGGAACAGATCTTCCAGCGGCGATTCGGCGAAGTGGTGCGAGTGGAAGTCGAAACGGGCATGCCGCCGCAGGTACAGGCGCTGCTCCTCGATGAGATGCGCGACACCTCCGATCCAGCCGTCCTTCCGCTCACGACACGCGACGTCTGCGATGCCGACCCGTGGTTGGAGCTGGGCGACCTGATGTCGCTGGCCACCCTGGAGATCCCCGAACTTCGTGACGCGCCATTTGGTCCGGTAACGCCGCCAGAAGTTCGCGAGCCTGATCGGTCGATCTTCGACATCATACGGGAGAAGGACCTGCTCATCCATCATCCCTTCGAATCGTTCGGCACCACCATCGAGAATTTCTTCGACACGGCGGCCGAGGATCCGAACGTGCTGGCGATCAAGCTGACGCTGTATCGCACGTCGGGCGATACGGCCATCGTGCGCGCGTTGACCGAAGCTGCGCAGCGAGGGAAGCAGGTTGCTGTTCTCGTCGAACTGCAAGCGCGGTTCGACGAGATCAACAACATCAACTGGGCGCGAACGCTGGAGAGCTACGGAGTTCACGTCGCGTATGGTCTGCCGGGACTGAAGACGCACGGCAAGATCGCGCTCGTTGTGCGACGTGAGGCGGACGGAATCCGTCGCTACGTGCACATCGGGACGGGCAACTACAATTCCCGAACCGCTCGGCTGTATACCGACTTCGGCCTGCTCACCTGCCATCCGGATATCGGCGCCGACGTCAGCGAGGTCTTCAACCTCCTGACGGGCTTTTCGAGACAGCGCGAATACAGGCGCCTGCTCGTGGCGCCGGCGACGCTCAAGGACCGCTTCCTCGCGCTCATCACGCGCGAAGCGGATCATGCGCGGGCGGGACGACCGGCGCGCATCATCGCCAAGATGAATGCCCTGCAGTCACCGGAAATCATCAACGCGCTGTACGAGGCGTCGACCGCGGGCGTGGAGATCGACCTCGTGGTCCGGGGCATTTGCTGCCTTCGTCCCGGCGTGCCCGGCCTGAGCGACCGGATCCGCGTGGTCAGCATCGTGGGTCGGTTCCTCGAGCACTCGCGCCTGTACTATTTCCTCAACGGGGGCGACGAGGAGCACTTCATCGGCTCGGCGGACTGGATGCCTCGCAACCTGGAGCGTCGCGTCGAGGTCGTGGCACCGGTCATCGACCGGGCGCTGCACCACCGGCTGGCGTCGCTCATGCGAGTCTACCTGGCCGACAATCGACAGGGGTGGGACCTGCAGTCGGACGGCTCGTATGTGCAGCGGACCCCGGTTCGCGAAGATGACCTGGGCTCGCACCAGGCGCTGATGCGTGATCCGTGGGGACTGGATCGCTCCGAGTCCCGATACGTGACGCAGGAGTTTCGCACCGCGGCGCTGACCCCGGTTCCGGCGCCGGAGCCGCATCAGCACTCCGTGTCGCTTGGAAACGGACGCCGGCGGAAGATGAAGCGGAACGGGAACTGATCGTCAGAGCTCAGAGGTCAGAGCTCCGAGTGAGCGCAGCTAACTCCCTTGTCGCGACTCCCCCTCGTGGACGCTGCCGTCGGGGGCTACGAGCTCGATGGATCGCTTGACGAGCCTCTCCAGCAAGCCGGCTTTCCTCGTCGCGCCCCAGACCTCCAGTCGCACCGACGTGGCTTTGGTGTGCGGGAAGAGCATCACCCGCACCGCGCGATTCAGCCACCGCACCTTCAGCTGCCGCACCGCGCCGGCATGACCACGGTCGAGGCCGTCGGCGAGCCGCAGGATGGCCGCCAGCCGCCGGATCCTCCGCCGGGCGTCGCGATCGAGCTGCGAAAACTCGCGGTGCCGGCGCCGCGGCTCGGCGCCCCGGTGGTAGCGCGCCACGTGCGCAATGAGGATCTGCTCCTCGGGAGAGAAACCAAGCAGCTCGGCGTGCGTGATGAGGTGAAACGAGTGCTTGTGATGCCTCACGTGCCCGATGTGGTAGCCCACGTCGTGAAGCAGCGCGGCATCCGACAAGATGGCCCTGTCGGCCGCCTCGCACCCGATCCGGCGGCCTAACGCGTCGAAGAGCTGCAGCGCCAGCGTCTGCACGTGCTCGGCGTGGGGTTGTTCGTAGTGGCACCGCTCGGCGAACAGGCGCACACTGCGCTCGCGCGCATCGCCCGGATCGGCCGGGGCCGGCGTGACCCGCGCGCTTTCCAGCAGCAGTCCTTCGCGAATTCCGTAACCAGAAACCGTGAGTTCACGCGCCTCGATGCGAGCCATCACTTCCGCCGCGACCGCGAGGCCGGCGAGGATGATATCGGCCCGCCCGGGGTTCAGTCCGGGAATGGCGGCTCGTTCCTGACGCGACGACGCGAGCAGCATGTCGACCTGGTGCTCGATCTCCTCGCGCGGTACCTGCGTGCCATGAACGCGGCCATCGTAAGGCAGCCCGCGCGCCGCGAGATGCATCGCGCCGAGGTTGGTGAAGGTCCCGCCCGATCCGATGAGCAACGCGCCGCGCCAGTCCCGCACGGGAAGGGATCGGCGGATGCCGTCACGCACCGCTGCCCGCAGGCGCTTGAGCTGCTTCGGCTTCGGGCGGTCGCCGAGGAACTCCTCGGTCAGCCTGATCGCGCCTAAGGGGAAAGACTCCAGTCGCTCGACCAGCCCGTCGGCGCTCATGGCCAGTTCCAGCGAGCCACCACCGATGTCCATGACCACAGCGCGCCGCACGGCCAGGTCGAAATGCGCCAGAGCGGAGCGGAATGAGAGACGCGCCTCGTCCTCGCCGGTCAGCAGGCGGACCTTGAGCCCCGTCTCTTCACGAACCAGGTCGAGGAAGTCGCGACGGTTCTCGGCTTCGCGCACCGCGCTCGTCGCGACGACGTGGATGCGCGCGGCGCCAAGTTGTCGCGCCAGCGTCGTCATGCGTTGCACGGCTTCGAGCGCGTGCCGCATGGCTCCCGCGTTCAGCTTGCCGGCGCGGGCGAGTCCCGCGCCGAGCCGCGGCGCTGCCTTCATTTCATCGATGATCCGGATACTGCCGGTTGGGCCTACATCGGCGACGATCTGGCGGATGGAGTTGGACCCGATGTCGATCGCGGCGATGCGCACGCCTTCGGCCGGCCTCGGCATTTTCGAGGCCAGATCCAGGACGCGCACACGGGGTGCTGTCACGACGTCCGTTCGCCGTCTGACTCGGGGCGGGGCTCCATCTCCGAACGATGCTTGATTTGCTTCCCTTCCGCCAGAAAAACCGCGTCCTCGCCGATGTTGGTGGCCAGGTCGGCCACCCGTTCCAGGTTGCGGCTCACCAGCAACAGCTCGAGCGAGGGGGTGATCAGCTTCGCATCCGCCATCATGTGAGTGAGGAGGATGCGGAAGAGCGAGTCGTGGAGGGCGTCGACCTGATCGTCCCGCTGGCAGACATCCCGACCCAGCACGCCGTCGGCGCGGACAAAGGCATCGAGGGCGTCACTGAGCATTCGGCGCGCTCGACGGGCCATGTCTTCGATGGCCGGGTCGATCATCAGCGGCGATCGCTGGGCAATGATGCGCAGCGCGGACTGGGCGATGTTGACCGCGTGATCGCCGACCCGTTCCAGGTCACTCGAGATCTTGATGGCGCTGATGATGAAACGCAGGTCGCGTCCCATCGGCTGCTGCAAGGCAAGGAGCGCGATCGCGAGTTGCTCGACTTCGATCTCGAGGTGATCGACATCTCGATCGCCTCGAATAACGGCATCGGCCTTCTCCTTGTCGCGGGTCAGCAGCGCGTCCACCGCCAGGTCCACCAGTTCCTCGGCGCGCGTCGACATTTCGGTCAGACGCTGCTTGAGCGAAGCCAGTTGCGCGTGGAAATGGCGTTCGGAAACGTCGACGCCGGTCATCCAAACCTCCCGGTGATGTAATCCTCGGTGCGCTTCTCCCTCGGGCTCGTGAAGAGCCGTTCGGTCGAGTCGTGCTCGATGACCCTGCCGAGGAAGAAGAATGCCGTTTCGTCGGAGACCCGGCCGGCCTGTTGCAGGTTGTGCGTGACGATCACGATGGTCAACTCCGACTTCAGCTGGAACAACAGCTCCTCGATCTTCTGCGTCGCGATGGGATCGAGCGCGGAGCAGGGCTCGTCCAGCAGCAGCACCTCGGGTCGGTTCGCGAGGGCGCGAGCGATGCAAAGTCTCTGCTGCTGGCCACCGGAGAGACTGAGAGCGCCATGGCGCAGCCGGTCATTCACCTCGTCCCACAGTGCCGCGCGACGAAGCGCGCTCTCGACGATGCCGTCGAGTTCCGATCGAGTCGGGCGGCCGTTGATGCGAGGGCCGTAGGCGACATTGTCGAAGATCGAGCGCGGGAACGGATTCGATCGCTGGAAAACCATGCCCACCCGCTGCCGCAGATTCACCACATCGATGCCAGCGGCGTAGATGTCTTCTCCGTCGAGGCGGATCGTGCCGGTGTGTTTCGTGTCGGGGATGATGTCGTTCAGGCGATTGAGCGACCGGAGAAAGGTGGACTTCCCGCATCCTGATGGACCGATCAGTGCCGTCACCGAGCGTGGGCGGATCGTGAGGTTGATCTCGTGGAGGGCCTGCGTTTCACCGTACCAGAAGTTGAACTGGGCTGCTTCGACGGTACCGGTGTTCACCGGGCTCGGCGCGATGGCTTTGGCTATGCTCATCCGAAGCGTCCAGTGATGTAGGCCTCGGTGCGCGGATCGGACGGCGTCGTGAACATCTCTGGCGTCGGCGCGGTCTCCACCAGCTCCCCCAGCAGCATGAACGCCGTCCGATCGGAGACCCGTGCCGCCTGCTGCATGTTGTGCGTGACGATGATGACTGTGACGCTTCCGCGGAGCTGGTGGACAAGCTCCTCGACCTTCTGCGTGCTGAGGGGATCGAGCGACGCCGTGGGCTCGTCGAGCAGGATGACGCTGGGTCGCGTCGCCATGGCGCGCGCGATACAGAGTCGCTGCTGCTGTCCGCCGGAAAGCGCGGTTGCGGAGTCTTTCAGGCGTTCGTGAACCTCGTCCCACAAACCGGCCGTTCGCAGCGATTCCTCGACGATCTCGCCTTCGCGACGTCGCGAAGGCCGGTCGCGGGAAGACGCGCGGAGGCCAGCGGCGACGTTGTCGCGGATAGACATGGTGGGGAAGGGTGTCGGACGCTGAAAAACCATGCCGATGTGCCGACGCACTTCGATCGGGTTCACGCCACGGGCGTAGAGATCTCGACCGTCGAGCAGCACCTCTCCGCTGACACGCGCCGTCGGCACGGTTTCGTGCATGCGGTTGAGGCAGCGCAGCAGTGTGGACTTCCCGCAGCCGGATGGTCCGATGATGGCCGTCACTTGACCATCCGGAAAGTCGATCGACACGTCGCGCACCGCCCGATTCGCTCCGAACCGGGCGTCGAGGTTGCGAACAGAAATGCGCGCCCTTGCAGCGGTCGCCGCCCGGGAATCGTTCTTCACGACTGGCGGCGGCGTCAAAGTGGCGGGACGATCAGTCACCGACGCCTCCGTGACGCGAGCGGGTCACGAAGCGGGCAAGCAAGCTGATGATCAGCACGAGCCCGATCAGTACCAGGGCGGCTGCCCAGGCCAGCCGGTGCCAATCGTCGTAGGGTGACTTGGCGTACTCATAGATCTGCAACGGGAGTGCCGCGATCGGCTGGTCCACGCGCACCGACCACCAGGCGTTGCCGAAAGCAGTGAACAGCAACGGCGCGGTTTCACCCGCGATGCGCGCGATCGCCACTAGTGCTGCCGTTACGATGCCGGGCAATGCCGTGCGCAGCACGATCGACACGGATGTTCGCCAATGTGGATACCCGAGCGCGAGCGCCGCCTCACGCAATGCGGTCGGCACGATTCTGACCATTTCCTCCGTGGCGCGCGTGACCAATGGGATCATCATCGCGCCCAGCGCGATTCCGCCGGCCAGGGCCGAAAAGTGTCCGACGGGCCTGACGAGAAAGTGCCAGGCAAAGATGCCCATCACGATTGAGGGCATTCCATTGAGCACGTCGGACAAAAAGCGCACACTCGTTGCGAGACGCGCGCCGCGCTGTTCGGCGAGGTACAGACCGGCGCCGATGCCCACCGGCAGTCCAATGGCGCCGGCGATGCCCACCAGGATCAGTGTGCCGACGATGGCGTGGGCCATGCCGCCGCCCGCTTCGCCAACGGGTTTGGGCAGGCGGGTGAAGAACGCCAGGTCGATCGACGAGGCGCCTTCGCGCAGCAGGTGGAAGAGCAGGAGGATGAGCGGGAGCGTCGCCAGGATCGCGGCGAGCCACATGAGCGCTCCCATCACGCCGCTGAGGGCTCGACGGTGCCCAAGCGACCGTCGGCGCGGGGTCGTCGCCTGAAGACGCGCCGTCATGACTTCGGCTCGCGCGCCACCGACCAGACCAGCCACCGGGCAACGGCATTGACCACCAGCGTGACCACGAGCAGCACGGCACCACACGCCATGAGAGCGGACGTGTGCAGTTCGTTTGTCGCCTCGGCAAACTCGTTGGCAATCACGGAAGCGAGGGTGTACCCGGGCGCGAAAAGTGACGTGGAGATCTCGTGTCGGTTCCCGATGAGCATGGTGACCGCCATGGTCTCACCCAGAGCCCGGCCAAGGCCAAGGATCAACCCGCCAAGGATGCCGGAACGCGCGTACGGGATGACGGCGTCGCGGATCATTTCCCATTTCGTCGCCCCCATGGCCAGCGCCGCCTCGCGTTGCGATCGCGGCACCGCCATCAGCACCTCGCGCGAGACGGCCGAGATGTAGGGCAGGATCATGATGGCCAGGATGACTGCGGCGGCGAGCATGCTGTTGCCGTACGCCGGCCCGGAGAAGAACGGCGTTCGACCCAATCCCAGCGTATTCGCGAGAAACGGCATCACGGTCTCGCGAAGCACCGGAAGCAGGACGAAGATGCCCCACAGGCCATACACGACACTCGGAATGGCGGCGAGGAGGTCGACGAGGAAGGACACGGGCTGCCGCAACCAACGCGGGCTGAACTCCGACAGGAAGATTGCCACGCCTAACGCCAAGGGCGCCGCCAGAATCAGCGCGAGCAGCGAACTCACGATCGTGCCGAAGATCATCGGTGCGGCACCGAACTGGCTGCGCACCGGGTCCCACGCACTCGACGTCAGGAAGCCGAAGCCGAACTGCCGGAGCGCTGGCCACGCCGCCGCCACCACCTCGAAGGTGATGAACGCCAGCAGCACTGGGATGGCGACAGCAAAGGCCGTGGTCAGCGACCGATAAACCGCATCAGCCGCAGACCTCCCTTCCAGCGCTGTTGAACCATCAGGCGGAGCGACCGCCAGCGGTTCCGGTGCTGCCGGCACCGCGTCCGTCACGGCGTTCGGGTCGGCGTAATGGTGCTCAGGCGGTTCGTCAGGCGCTCAGCGAGCGCCGCCGGCAGCGGAGCGTAATCCAGCGCGGCCGCGCTTTGCTGGCCTGTGCTGTACATCCAACGCATGAAGTCAACGAGCTTCTTCGCCTTGGCCGCGTCAGGCGGTGTGCTGTACACAAGGAGCCACGTAAACGAAGAGATCGGATATGCCGCGGCCCCCGGACCGTTCACGATCGAAATGCGGTAATCGCTATCGGCGGTGAGCGAGGCGACGACGCCCTCGGCCGCGGCGCTGATGGATGCAATCGTGGGCTCGACGAACTCGCCCGCGGCATTCCTGACATGCGCCACCGGGAGGCTGTTCTGTTTCGCGTAGGCCAGTTCCATGTAGCCGATGCTTCCGGGGGTCTGCTTCACCCCACCGGCGACCCCCTCGTTGCCCTGGCCACCCAGTCCGACCGGCCATTTTACTTCCTTGCCTCGACCCGGACCACCCGCGGATTCGGCCCAGTACCGGCTGGCTGCCGCGAGGTAGTCGGTGAAGACGTACGTCGTGCCGCTGCCATCGGAACGGTGGTAGACAAGGATGTCTCTCGCGGGGAGCTTCGCCGAAGGATTCAGAGCGGCCAGTCGAGCGTCATTCCACTTCGTGATTTTTCCCATGAAGATGTCGGCTATGAACTCACCATCCAGCCGAAGAGGCGCAGAGAGTTCGGGGAGGTTGTAGCTCACCACAACTGCGCCAAGCACGGTCGGGAAATGAAGTACCGGGCCATGCCTGGTCCGCGACATTTCTTCGTTCGTCATCGGTCCATCGGAAGCACCGAAGTCCACCGTGCCATCGGACAGCTGCTTGATGCCGGCGCCGGAGCCCTTGGATTGATAGTTGATCCTTATCCCGGTGGCAGCTTCGTAGTCCGAGGCCCACTTGGAGTAGATGGGATACGGAAAGGTCGCGCCGGCACCGTTCAGATCGACGCCGGATGTGGATATGGAGTCGCTCGTGGCGGAATCGCCGCCACGGCCGCAGGCAGTTCCGACGACGGTCAACGTGGCGAAGGCAATGGAGAAGAAGCGCATGAAAACGCTCGTGGCTGAAGTGGTCGTGCCTGACGGCAGGCTCAGAAACTCGAGATGAGGTGCAGGAAGAACGTGCGTGACGCGCTTCCGGAAAGTCCATTGCGAGGCGAAAGGGACTGCACGTCGAACGTCATCGACGCCCGGCTGCTGAAGTCCCAGGTGGTCCCGACGATGTAGCGACGCTGCGTCCCTGAAACGGCATCGTCGGGCTTGATGTCGTCGACGCGCGCCAGCAGTGACCAGGGAGATGAACTCGCCGCCGAGGCGAGCGGCCGCCAGAACGCGAAGACCGACGTGAGATTTCCGGTCACGGTCCTCGTGCTCGGCGCCACATCCTGTGTCGTATCGGCCGACTCGGCGATGTCGACCTTGCGCGCGAGGTGCGCGCCAGCGACAAACCGGGCGTCGCGGTACGTGGCCAGGAATCCGTAACGGTCCCTCCGGCGGGCATCGGCCACAGGCTGCATGGTGCCGCGGCGTGAGGCAAAATCGCTCGCCCGGCCTCCGATGCTTATCCACGGTGACAGCTGCAGTCCTTTCAGGATGCTGCTCCCGTTCGCCCACGGTGTGAGCGTGAGTCGCGCCTGGAAGTCCTTGAAGCGATCCGTTTCACGTGACGCGTACCCGGCGCCGTTCATGATCGTGGCGTAGATCTCGCCCGCCTTGCCCGGCAGCGTGATGCCGAGGCCGGCGCCGGCGTCGGCCGAGTTGAAGTACCCCGCCTGCTCGACGGCGACCTGCGACAAGCCGCGGTTCCAGAACTGCTCTTCCTTCTCGATCATGACCGTCTGGATGAGGCCGAGTCGGGCCCAGACCTTCATGGCGTCACCGGTCCCGCGAACGAAATCATGGTTCAGGTAGGCGTATTTCACGCGCATGGTCCAGCCACGGTAGTACTGGTCGCGCGACGCCTCGCGCTGCTGGAAGACATCGAGGGTCACCCTGATACTGTCACGACTGCCTGACGAGGCCCGGAAGTTCAGGTAGGCGCGTTCCAGGTCGAAGCGGTTCTCGGAACGGCTGTTGGTCGGTCCGCCGTACTGATAGTTCAGGTACAAAACGCCGGAGAAGGCAAAAGGCAGTGGTGAGGGAGTTGGCCCTTGTGATACCGCGGGAGTTGTCGAGTCGATCTGCGGCGAGTTGGCGTCCTGAGCCAGAATGGTGGAACTGGAGAACAGGGAAAGCGAGGCGAGCTTGACGACACGGCGTCTGGACAAGTGCACTTTGTCCCTGGGTGTCCGGTGATCCTGCGCCCCTTGCTGTCGGGCGATGGCAGGCTATCGGCGCCATGTAACGGTTTGGCGACGATTCGGTAACGCACCGGTCCGGATTGTCACGGACGCAACACGTCCGTGTCACCGGGGATCGCGACTCGACGTCGGTTTGCGACCTCCCAGACTACGTCAGTTCTCACCCTCCGATCAAAAAGCGTTGGCATACGACAGGATCTTGAAGCGACCCTGCCGTTCAATGATGCTCGAGAAGAGCTGTAGAGTCTGCATGTCGCCTGCCTCGGGTGCGAACCGAACCGTGCAATCCCGCCAGATACGGTTGGCGCCTTCGATGGTCGGAGGTTCGCGGCACGACCACGAGCGCAACCAGAGCGGCGAGCCCGCCACTCGACCCAGGAGCCGCTTGAGTCCCGTCGAGCTGGCTGCGGCGTGACGCATCCATACCAGGTCGGGAGCCTGCGCGTAGGGCGGCGAGCTGAATGGAGACTCCGGGTAGACGAGGTATGCGAATTCAGCTCTCGAGATCGTCAACCGAACCAGCGCAGTGGTATCGGCGGATTCGAGACTCCGAAAGAGCGAACGGATGAGCAGATCGCGACTGGGGGCGGCGCCATTGAGTTCCTGCGACGCGGACAAGCCGGCGCGGAAGCGGCGAAGCTGCTCCTCGACCGGTAGGATGCTGTCCACGATGTAGCCGGGCTTCGCGCGATTCACGGAATCCTGCCTGACGCGGGCCAGCGAGTCGGCGCGGTCTGAGTCCGTCGCGGCCGCGTGGCCTTCACCGCAACCGGCGACTACGGCGACGAATAACAGGCCGCGAAGCGAGTGCTTCATCATGTCAGGTGCGTCCAGAAGCCGGCGCTCCGTTCTCCGAACGCCGGCCTTTCAGCTCCGTCACTGCTGGTTGTAGACCGTCCAACCCAACCACCACTTCGTGCCGCCCGGAGCGACCGCGCCGCGATACGCCGTCGGTGTCACCAGGGTACCCGCAGCGGTTGCCAGTCTTCCCGCAAACGTGGCCAGGCCGCCCGTCGCCACCGGGGAAGCGGTGGGAGGTGTCCAGTCAAACGCGGCCGCTGTCGTCGTGGTCCCGATCGTCGCCGGGAACGCGGTGAACAGAGTCGCTGCCGTAGCCGCGTCTTGCACAATCGTGTTGCCGGCGAGGTCAAACGCGTTCTGTCCGGTCCCAGTCTGGAAGGCGACCGCGGACTCGGCGATCAGCACATTGCGGATCGCGAGATCGGTGGTGGTGAGGTCGGGAATCAATGCGCTCGAAGCGCGCGCATACGTCTCGGCATCGCGCACGCTGATGGCGGCGCGCGGCCAGCGAGCCAGGAGTCCGTTGACGTAGAACCCGCCGGTACCTCGGCGCAGCATCACGCCGATGCCGCCCGAGCTGCCGGAGGTCGCCAGGTCGTTCGTGCCGATCAGGGTGAAGTTTGCCACGACCGGCGAGGTGTACGGCGTCGTGTTCTTTCCGTTGGTGCAGCCCGCTCCTTCGCACCCATCGTTCTCGATGCCCTGCGGGTCGCTTGATGGCGACCCGGCGAGAGTCCGCGGTGTCAGGCGAGTGGTTTGGAGAGCGATCAGGTACTGGAGGCGACCCTGGAATCCCTCGGACATGTCGAAGTGGTCATCACCGGCTTCGTACGACACCAGGTTCGTGGCGTCGACGGCGCCGCCCCAGAACTCGAACGAGTCGTCGAGCCCCGCCATGGCCTGGAGGAACGAGAGTTTCGTTCCGCTGCCGACTGCGGCGAACGAGAAGGAATTCAGCTCGTTGTTGACCGAAGGCGCATAGCCCGCGTATTCGACCCGGACATAACGGAGCTCGCCGCTGTTGTCCGTATTCGTCGTTCCGCCGCTGTACGTCACCTTGTAATTGGTGCCTGGCGTGCTGCCCGTCGCGGTATTCGTCCCTTCGATCTCGATTTCAACGCCAGTGCGATTGATGACGGCGTTGCCAACGATGATCAGGCCACCCCAGTCGCCAGGCTTCCGCTGACCAACCGGCTGTGACGACGTGAACACGATCGGGAGAGCAGCGGTACCGATCGCCATGATCTTTGCGCCGCGCAGAACGAACAACGATGAACCCACCGTGTTGAAGTCACCCTTGATGGTCGTACCGGATTCGATGGTGAGGGTGGCCCCGTTGGCCACATGGATGAAGCCGTTCAGCGTATACGTGGTGTCGCGATGCCACGTCGTGTTCGTGGTGATGTCACCGGTGATCGTCTTCGTGAACGCTCCAGGAGAAAGCGTCGTCGCGCTCTGTTCGGAACCATACGTGCTACTGGCACTCCCGCGAGTTGCCTTCACGCGATAGCGGTACGCGGTCTGGACGTTCAGTCCGCTATCGTCATAGGTGACCACGCCGTCCGTTGTCGGGGCGTTCACCGTCGTCGCCGTGGCAAACGTTCCGGCGGTGCCTTCAGCGCGCTCGATCGTGTAACTGTCATCGCTCGCGCGTCCGTTGAAGCTCACACGGATCGAACTCGAACCGGTGGCGGTTACCTGAAGCCCGAGCGGCGGGTCCACCGTCGGCGCAACAGGGTCGTCATCACTGCAGGAAACCAGCCCGAGTAGGGCGACTGCAAGGGCGCGCGCGGTCAACTGGAGAGGAAATCGCATTCGTCCGGCCTTGGGGTGAATGGTTCGCTCGAGTCGCGATAGCAGGGCAAAGAAAAGGGCGCCGCGTCTCGGCCGTGTGTCACGAGAGTCACAGCGAGGTCACGACGAATCAGCGAACAGTTGCTAATCGCCGATCGCTGATCGCTGATCGCTGATCGCTGATCGCTGATCGCTGATCGCTGATCGCTGATCGCCGATCGCTGATCGCTGATCGCCGATCGCTGCATTATCACGGCTTCCAGATCATGCCGAACTGGAACGTGCGACCCGACTTCCAGTAC